>Ga0265293_10000067_pt1 | contig 226458 bp, 240 predicted proteins | sample Munlanlewell138R_FD_192505 | JGI IMG/M metagenome (GOLD analysis project Ga0265293, IMG submission 192505) | Leachate microbial communities from a municipal landfill in Southern Ontario, Canada - Leachate well 138R | ecosystem: Engineered > Solid waste > Landfill > Unclassified | place... | reverse complement strand
TGATACAACCCCACCAAAAATAGACATTGCAGTAACCCCTGAAACAAAAGTAGGAACAACAGCAATTGTAACTATTGATTATAATGACAGTATAACTAAACAATATAAAGTGGGAACAAGTAATGCAACATGGTTAACATATAATGGATCATTTCAAATAGATTCATATAACATCTTATCAAAAGGATGGCAAAATGAAGATAAAACAGTAACTATATATGCCAAAGGAAAAGATACAGCTGGAAATGAAATAACAGTCACAAAAAAAATACTAAACATAGATTTAGATATACCAAAAACACCAGTTGTAACATCAAATTATGGATATCCAACCCTAACAAGTTATGGTGTGACCTTTGATGGAAGTACGAAGATAGAATTTGATACAAGATTAGATATAGATAACTATTATAGTACAGATAACGGAGTAACATGGCTTACATATAAAGGAGAGTTTCAATCATTAGAAGGAACTGTAAAAGCCAAAAGTGTTAAAAGGGATACTGGATTAACAGCTGAGGTTACAAAATCAATAAGTATGCCTGCGGATGCCTTAAAAAGTCAATCATATGATGGAAATGATGCAACCTTGATAACGGGAGTAACTAATCAATATATGCGTGTTGATAGTAGTATGAAAGGAAAGAACATTAGGGTATTATGGTACGCTAGTACAGGATCGACAGTTTATGCTACTTATTTGGACTTTCTAAATGATAATAAGGAATTAATCAGTACGGTAACAAACTCACGGGGAGGACTTAAAGAAGAAATATATACAATACCACATGGAACTAAATGGTTAAAATACAGAGGTTCTACTATTGATCCACATGTACAACCTTCAAGACTATATGAAATTCAACCAAGTAATGAACCGACATTTACGATAACAAATGGTTATATGTTGTTGCATGCAGATTCAACTAAAGTTAAAAGAGAACCGTATCAATTAATATCTGTTCATTATTTTTCAACTAGTGTCGAAAGACTATATCGAATTGGAACATCTGGGGCATGGTTGACTTATAATGACCAACCGATTTTGGTAAATCAGGATGAGATAATTTATGCTAAAGGAATAGACAAAGAAGGACATGAGAGTAGAATTACATCTACCCACAAAGTAAATGTCATTGATGCTTTGAAGAAGCCAGCTTTTGATAATGATGATACAACCTTGATAACGGGAGTAACTAATCAATATATGCATGTTGATAGTAGTATGGAAGGAAAGAACATTAGGGTATTATGGTACGCTAGTACAGGATCGACAGTTTATGCCGCCTATTTGGACTTTTTAAATGATAATAAGGAATTAATCAGCACGGTAACAAACTCACGGGGAGGACTTAAAGAAGAAATATATACGATACCACTTGGAACTAAATGGTTAAAATACAGAGGTTCTACTATTGATCCACATGTACAACCTTCAAGACTATATGAAATTCAACCAAGTAATGAACCGACATTTACGATAACAAATGGTTATATGTTGTTACATGCAAATTCAACTAAAGTTAAAAGAGAACCTTATCAACTGATATCTATTAGTTATTTTCCAACTAGCGTTCAAAGAATATATCGAATCGGAACGTCTGGTGAATGGTTTAATTATAATGACCAACCAATTTTAGTAAACCAAGGAGAAACAATTTATGCTAAAGGAATAGACAAAGAAGGACATGAGAGTAGAATTACATCTACCCACAAAGTAAATGTCATTGATGCTTTGAAGAAGCCAGCTTTTGATAATGATGATACAACCTTGATAACGGGAGTAACTAATCAATATATGCATGTTGATAGTAGTATGGAAGGAAAGAACATTAGGGTATTATGGTACGCTAGTACAGGATCGACAGTTTATGCCGCCTATTTGGACTTTTTAAATGATAATAAGGAATTAATCAGCACGGTAACAAACTCACGGGGAGGACTTAAAGAAGAAATATATACGATACCACTTGGAACTAAATGGTTAAAATACAGAGGTTCTACTATTGATCCACATGTACAACCTTCAAGACTATATGAAATTCAACCAAGTAATGAACCGACATTTACGATAACAAATGGTTATATGTTGTTACATGCAAATTCAACTAAAGTTAAAAGAGAACCTTATCAACTGATATCTATTAGTTATTTTCCAACTAGCGTTCAAAGAATATATCGAATCGGAACGTCTGGTGAATGGTTTAATTATAATGACCAACCAATTTTAGTAAACCAAGGAGAAACAATTTATGCTAAGGGTATAGATAAGTACGGGAACGAAACTAGAATAATATCAAATTATAGTGTCACAGTGCCGGATGCGTTAAAATCAATTGCCTATGATGGAAATGATGCGACATATATAACGGGAGTAACTAATCAATATATGCGTGTTGATAGTAGTATGGAAGGAAAGCGTATTAGGGTATTGTGGTATGCAAGTACAGGATCGACAGTTTATGCTACTTATTTGGACTTTTTAAATGCTAATAAGGAATTAATTAGTACGGTAACAAACTCACGGGGAGGACTTAAAGAAGAAATATATACGATACCACTTGGAACTAAATGGTTAAAATATAGAGGTTCTATTATTGATCCACATGTACAACCTTCAAGACTATATGAGATTCAACCCATAAGTGATTAGATGTTAAATATGAAAATTAATTTGTCTTACGTGTTTAAAATAACAAAATAATTAATATGAAAAAATTGAGTTAAACTCAATTTTTTTGTTTTCATTTATTATTTACAACATATTTACTTGTCCGTTGAAATATCTAATATATTGTTGTATAATGAAAATAGATGGAAAACATCGTTAAAGGTGAATTATGGTAGAAAAAAGAATAAAAATGGGATTATCAATAGGTTTAATATTAGTTATAATTGGCTTTTTTCTTTGGTCAGAATTAAGTTTCCCATTTATTGGTTTTGGAGTGGTCATTATTGGCTTTTCTTTAATTGGCTACATTAATAAGGATAATGAATAATTATCCTTATTTTTCATAATAAGGCAGGTGTTATATGAATTCTCCTGATAAAATAATTCTCAAAAACTATGAAAAATTTATTACTGATGATAAATACATATCTAAAAAGGATGTTAAAAGATTTATTATTAATAATAGTGATGAAATTCGAAGAATGAAAAAGAACGTATATTTTTCCAATGATTTTAATAAAGCTTTTTCTATTATTAATAATATAAATGATAGTGTCCGAAATCATAATGATGTTTTTATTAAAAGAAAATTAATTGAGGAAAAAGAATATTTTGATACCTTGTTTAAAGATATTGATGAAAACATTATTCTTGATACGGAACAGAGAATAGCCGTTTTAACCGAAGAAGATTTTGCAATGATTGTAGCGGGTGCTGGTAGTGGAAAAACAACTACGATGGCCGCTAAAGTAAAATATTTAGTAGAAAAAGCCAAAGTTGATCCAGATGATATTATGCTTATCTCTTACACTAACAAAGCAGTTGATGAATTAAAAAAAATAATAAATAATAAATTTAATATCCCTGTTAAAATATGTACTTTTCACAAATTTGGAATAGATATTTTAAAGCAAAGCACAGACGAGCCGATAAAAGTTTTAACTAATAGTTATAATATAATAGCTAATTATTTTACTGAAGTATTAGGAAATGATAATAAGAAGTTAAAAGATTTTTTAGTGTTCTTTTTATACTATTTTGATATACCTAGTTCCGCACTGAAATTTAGTACTATAAATGAGTATCATGATTATAAAAGACGAAATGACTATATTACATTAAAAGGTCGTCTGGGAGATTATAATCGCGAAGTTATTAATAATCGAACTAAAAATAAATATACGATTCGTGGAGAATTTTTAAGATCTAGTGAAGAAGTAATGATTGCTAATTATTTATATATGAATAATATTGAATATGATTATGAAAAACCATATCCATATAGTAATAAAGGCAAAATATATATGCCAGATTTTACTATTTATTTTGGTGAGAAAACTTATTATTTGGAACATTATGGAATAAATGAAAAAGGCGGTAATAAAAGGTATAACCAGCTTGAAAACTATCGCTATCGAAAAGGAATTGATTATAAAGCAAAACTTCATAACCTTCATCGTACTAAGTTAATGTGTACTTATTCTAAATATGAAGATGGTAGAGGTTTATTGGAACACTTAGAAGAAGAGTTAATAAAGTCCGGAATTGTTTTAAGAAAACGCGAAGAAAAAGAAATTTATGATCAATTATCGTTAGGTAATAGAGATGTTTATTATATACGTTTTATTTTGTTTTGTATGAATTTTATTAGTGGTTATAAATCAAAAGGTTTGAAATATGAAGATTTTGATAATCTAATTATTGAATATCAAAAAGATGAAAGAATTGTTATGTTTTTAAAGTTTGTCAAAAATTTATTTAAATACTATGAAACAGAATTGAAAATTAATAATTTAATTGACTTTGATGATATGATCAATAACTCATATGATTTGTTGAAAAAGGCTAATAAAGATGAAATTAGTTTGAAATATAAATATATTATTATTGATGAATATCAAGACATATCTATTCAACGATTTAATTTGACAAAAGAAGTGTCTAGGTTGACTGATGCTAAAGTAATTGCGGTTGGAGATGATTGGCAAGCAGTTTTTGCATTCGCTGGATCGGATGTTAGTTTGTTTACTGAATTTAAAGACTTAATGGGTTATGGTGAGGAATTACAAATAACCAATACCTATCGTAATAGTCAGGAATTAATTGATATTGCTGGTAAGTTTGTTATGAAAAACAGCAAACAAATAATAAAACGATTAAGGGCTCAAAAAAGGTTGAGTAAACCAGTTATTATAAGTAATTATGATGATGGTTTTGAAAAAAGAAAAAGTCAAATAATGGCTATTGATGAATGTGTTACTAAAATTGTTGAGGAATACGGAATTAATACATCCATTTTGTTAATAGGCAGATATAATTTTGATAAATATCATCTTACTGGATCTGATTTGTTTTATGAATATGAACAAGACAAAATAAAATCTATAAACAATCCCGGTGTAGATATAACCTTTTTAACAGCACATAGTTCAAAAGGATTAGGATTTGATAATGTTATTATTATAAATGGTAGTGAAGGAGTTTATGGATTTCCATCACAAATTAAAAATGATCCAATTATGGATATTATTGCTGTAAAAGATAATAGTTTTAAATTTGCAGAAGAACGTAGATTATTTTATGTTGCTTTAACTCGTACAAAAAATAGAGTCTATATTATTGCCCCAAGTAGTAACCCGTCATCATTTTTGATTGAATTAAAAGATTATCCAAATGTTTTAATAACTAATTCTATGAAAGGTGAGTTTGGTATAAGGGATGATATGTGTCCGGTGTGTAAGTATCCGTTAATTAAAAATCATAACAATCAATTTAATATTAGCAACCTATATATTTGTAGTAATGAAAAAGAAGTGTGCGGATTTAAAACTAATAATTTGAAATGTAAGAAAAATATTACAACTTGTAATAAATGTGATGATGGTTTTTTAGTGGTAAGACAAAATTCTAAGGATAAAAGTTATTTTAAGGGATGTACAAATTATAAAGATGATAAAACAGGATGTAATAATATTAAATCAATTTAATTATTATGATACAATAAGGATGGTGATAAAATGGTAAAATATATTGATAAAAATAATACTTATATTGGAGAAGAAGTGATAATTGGCGATAATGTTGTTATATACCCTAACGTGTTAATAGAAGGTAAAACGGTTATTGGAAATAATGTAGTCATTCATATTGGGACTTACATTAAAGACTCTATTATTGGTGATGATAGTGTTATATATAATTCTCAAATAAAAGATAGTACAATTGGTAAAAATAATAAGATAGGACCTTATTCTCATATAAGAGAAAATAATAATTTAGGGGATAATGTAAAAATAGGTTCATTCGTTGAACTTAAAAACACTGTTATAAAGAACAATTCAAAAATCCCTCATTTATCATATATTGGTGATTCATATATTGGTGAAAATGTTAATATCGGTTGTGGTGTAATAACCGCAAATTACGATGGGAAAAACAAGCATAAAACAATAATAAAAGACAATGCTTTTATTGGCTGTAATGCAAATTTAATTGCACCTGTTACAATTGAAAATAGTGCTCTTGTTTCAGCTGGATCAACAATAACTGATAATGTACCTGCTAATGCACTAGCGCTTGCAAGAGCGAGACAAATAAACAAGGAAGATTATAATAAATAGTTTCAATTAATTGGTATTTTGGTTAACAAGTTTGTTAATCTTTTTACTTGACAAATTTATTATAAAAAAATCTCAAAATATAGTATAATATATAAAGGTGATTAAATGAAAAAGAAAATTGTCGTTTTAGGAGGAGGAACAGGTTTATCAATTCTTCTAAACGGATTAAAGATGTTTCCTATAGATATAAGTGCAGTTGTATCAGTTAGTGATGATGGCAGTAGTACTGGTCGCTTACGTGAAGAATTTAATATTCCTGCCGTTGGTGATATTAGACGGGTTTTAGTTTCTTTATCAGAAACAGAACCGTTATTTGAACAATTACTTAATTATCGTTTTAAAACAACTAGTGATTTAAATGGTCACACTGTTGGTAATCTATTGTTAACTGCAGCTTCAAGTATAGGAGGTAATTTATCAGAAGGTATTGAAATATTATCTAAGGTATTAAACTTGAAAGGTAAAGTGGTTCCTTTAACAGAAGATAATGTTGTACTGATGGGTAAAATGGAAGATGGTTCAATTATTGAAGGTGAACACAATATTACTCAAAGTGAGTTAATTATTAGTAGTGTTTTTTATAAAGAAAAGCCAACTGTCAATCCTAATGTTATTAAAGAAATTGAAGAAGCTGATTTAATTGTTTTAAGTATGGGTAGTGTTTTTACAAGTATTATTCCTAATTTAATATGTAGTGAAGTTGTTGAAGCTTTAGAAAAAAGTAACGCTAAAATAATGTATGTTTGTAATATGATGACTCAACCAGGAGAAACTGACAACTTTAATGTTAGTCATCATATTAAACTGTTAAATAGATTCTTAGGTAAACGAAAAGTTGATATTGCGGTTGTGAATAATGGTCCAATATCTGAAGCGTTAACTAAGAAATATGAAACTTTAGAACAAAAAGATCCTGTTGTTTATGATGAAGAAAATGTAAAAAAATTAGGAGTTGAGGTTATTGCCTCCAATTTTACGATGATTGTTGATGAAAACATTCGTCACGATTATAAAAAATTAGCGTCTTATATTTTCCTTCATTTACTGTAGGAGGTGTTATATGTCATTTACTAGTATTGTCAAAAATGAAATTAGTAAGTTAGAATCTAACGAAATGGAATACATTGCAGAGTTATCAGCAATATTTCGTAATATTGGAGTTATTAATAATTCAATTAAAATTACAACTGAAAATGCCAGTGTAGCTCGTCGGATTTTTAATTTGGTTAAAGATATTTATCAAATAAATGCAAAAGTTATTGTTAGAAAAGGTTACAATTTTAGTAAAGGTTACTATTACATTTTGGAAATTTTTAAACAAGCTGATACGATATTAACTGATTTAAGTATTGAAAAAAGTGTTGATAAACTAAGTATTCCTAAAAGTTATATTACAGATGATACGGAAACAAAAAGAGCTTACATACGAGGATTGTTTATGGCTGTTGGTAGCATTAATGATCCTAAAAAATCTAGATATCATTTAGAATTTTTAGTTGACGATAAAGAATATGCTCAGTTTATAAGTGAATTATTAAATGAATTTTTCTTAAATAGTAAGATATTAATGCGTGATAATAAGTATATGATTTATGTTAAGGAAGCGGAAAAAATAAGTGATTTTTTAAGAATTATTAATGCAAGTAGCGCCGTTTTGTATTTTGAAGATATTAGAATATATCGCGATCATAAAAACATGACCAATCGACTTAATAATTGTGAACAGGCAAATGTTGATAAGATAATTGTTACAGCCACTAATCAAGTTGATGATATCGAAGTAATTAAGAGTATTGGTGGGTTTGATTTGTTAGAGGATAAAATTAAGATTGTCGCCATATATCGTTTAAAATATCCTGATGCATCGCTTAGTGAATTAAGTGATATTATTAGTCTTGAAACAGGAAATAAAATAACTAAGTCTGGATTGTATCATCGTTTTAAAAAAATAACGATGCTTGCAAATAAAATTCGTAATAGTAAGACAACTTAGCTAAATTATAGTATAATATAGATAGTTGAGGTGATTAGATGAAAGTGATTTTTATAAAAGATCTAAAAGGTCAAGGTAAAAAAGGTGAAATCAAAGACGTTAAAGATGGTTACGGAATGAATTTTTTAATTAAAAACGGATATGCTGTACAAGCAACTGAAACCAGTGTAAAACGTTTAGCACAAGATAATCAAGAACAAGATGAACTTGAACTTAGAGAATTAATAGGTGCTAAAGCTTTAAAAGATAAGTTAGAAAAAGTCAAATTAGTATTTCCTGTTAAAACTGGTTCTGAAATGAAAGTTTTTGGAAGTATAAGTAATAAAAATATAGCAATCGAATTAAAAAAACATGGATTTGATATTGATAAAAAGAAAATTGTTTTAAAAAATCCCTTATCAACAATTGGAAGTCATACAGTTACAGTAGAACTTCATAAACAAGTAAAAGCTTTAATCAAAGTTAACTTAGTAGTAGAAAGTTAGGTGTGGTATGAATGGAAAAACTCTACCTCATAATTTAGAATCTGAACAAGCCGTCTTAGGCTCAATGTTTATTAGCAAATATGCATTACAAAAATGTGTTGAGAGCTTAACTAGCGATTTGTTTTTTTTAGATGCACATAGTAAAATATTTACTGTTATTGCTGAATTAGCTGAAGCAGGAACAGTTATTGATTATACTACAGTAACTGCCGAGCTTGATAAAAGACAATGGTTGAAATTAATTGGTAATGTTGAATATTTAGCTGAAATCACCAATAAGGTAGCAAGTGCTGCTAATGTTGATGCTTATATTAAAATTGTCTTAGAAAACGCTACACTAAGAAGATTAATTGAAGAAGCCACAGAGATAGTTACAAGTGCTTATACATCTACCGACTCTCTTAATGAGGTTCTTGATAATGCTGAACGAAAAATATTAAATGTTGTTAAAACTAGAAAAGGGACTGAGTTTAGAACTATTCAAGATGTTCTTTTTAAAGCTCAATCTGATTTGGAAAAGTTAGCTCAACAAAAAGGTGAAATAACAGGATTACCAACAGGTTTTTACGACTTGGATAAGTTAACTTCAGGATTACATCCTAATGAATTAATTATTATTGCAGCCCGCCCAGGGATGGGAAAAACTGCTTTTGCCCTAAATATTGCTTGTCATGTTGCTATCAACACTGATCAAGCAGTAGCTGTTTTCAATATGGAAATGGGTGCAGAACAGTTAGCAATGAGAATGTTAGCATCACTCGGACAAATAGATGGTAATAGATTAAGAACAGGTCGCCTTGAGCATAATGATTGGAAAAGAGTTAATGAAGCAATCAGTCGTTTAGCTGATACCAAAATGTATGTAGATGATACTCCTGGTATGACAATTGGTGAAATACGCGCAAAATGTCGTCGTTTAGCAAGTTCTAATAATGGACTTGGTTTGATTGTAATTGACTACTTACAGTTAATTAGTGGTTCAGCTAAATATGCTGGAAATCGTCAAATGGAAATTTCTGAAATTTCTCGTTCATTAAAAACATTATCAATGGAATTAGAAGTTCCTGTCATCGCTCTTGCTCAATTATCACGTTCAGTTGAAGGTCGTGAAAACAAGCGTCCGCTATTAAGTGATTTAAGGGAATCAGGTTCGATTGAACAAGATGCCGATATTGTTTCATTTTTATACCGTGATGATTATTATAATAAAGAATCGGTTATTGATGAAAATACTAGTAAAAGTGAATTTATTATTGGAAAACATCGTAATGGTCCAACTGCAACGATTGATTTAATGTTTATTAAAAACACTAGTACATTTAGAAATTATGTTAGCGAAGAAGAAAAATAGGTGATTGAAGTGAAAAAAGTTGGATATTTTATTATATTATTAATCTTTATGAGTTTTTTACTCTTAGGGTTTGATTATAATCGTCAAAATTATCCTAATGAATTTTACCAAGTTTATTTAGATGGTGAAAGTTTAGGGATAGTTAATGACAAGGCTAAATTAGAAAAATATATTGATGATCGTGGAGAACATTTAAAACGAAAATATAAAGTTGATAAGGTATATGGTCCATCAACTTTAGAAATTAAAAAAAACATAACTTTTAGCGATAAGATAAACACTGAAGAAGAAATATATAATAAGATTAATGAATTAAAGCCATTTACTATAAAAGGTTATCAATTTAATATTGAAAATGAATTCTCAGATCAAATTGTATACGTAATTGATTCAAAAATATTTGAAGAAGCTGTTGAAAATACAATTGAGACTTTTGTTGGTAAAAATACTTATAATTTATATAAGAATGATGGTCAATTGAAAATTGAAACAGTTGGCAATGTTGTAGAAAATGTTTATCTAGAAGATAATATTACATTTAAAGAAACAAATATTCCGACTGATGAAAAAATTTATTTAGATAAATCTGAGCTGGCTCAATTTTTATTATTTGGAACAACTGATAGTCAACAAAAATACAAGGTTATGGTTGGAGATACAATTGAAACTGTAGCTTTTAATAATAAGATAAGCATAGAAGAGTTTTTAATTTCTAATCCAGAATTTAATAGTAAGAGTAATTTATTATTTCCAGGACAAGAAGTTATGATTGGCATTCCTGATCCGCGAATAAGAGTAGTTGTGGAAGAACACATGGTTCGTGATGTTGTCAGTGAATATAAACCAGAAATCAGATATGACGAAGATAGAATTATTGGTGATGATGAAATTGTTAGAAAAGGTGAAAATGGGTTAACTCGTGTTACTCAAAAGACCAAAACTATCAATGGGGTTATTGTTTATGTTGATCCGATTAGTAATGAAGAATTAAAACCAGCAATTAGCCAAATTATTGTTAAGGGTAAAAAGAATCCTCCACATATTGGAAATTCTTATTCATGGACATGGCCAACAGCTAGTGGATATGTTATAACAACCAATTACGGTTACCGTACTAATCCATTTTCTAATAAACGTGAGCTTCATCAAGCTTTAGATATAGCTTTGGGTTATGGTGCAAACATATATACGGCGAATAATGGTGTAGTAACTAAAATTGGATATGAAGCTGGTGGATATGGTAATTATATAGTTGTTAACCATAATAATGGATATTATACATTGTATGCCCATTTATCTAGAGCACTGGTATCAGTTGGTCAAGTCGTTCCAAGTGGATATTTAATCGCTTATATGGGAAGTACAGGAGCATCAACTGGGCCACATTTACACTTTGAATTATGGGTTGGGAAGCCTCATGGTGGGGGATATAAAACTAGGCCGATGGATGTGTTATCATACAGGTAAGTGTTTTATCAAGTGGAAGCAAAGGAAACTGTACTTATGTATCAAGTGAAAACCATAGGTTATTGGTTGACATCGGTACAAGTTGTTCCTATGCTGAAACGGCATTAAAATCAATAGGTGTGAATCCCGCCCAAATTAATAGTATTTTTATCACACACAGTCATATTGATCATGTTAATGGATTAAAGGTTTTTTGCAAGAAATATAATCCGGTTATCTATTTAACTAAAAAAATTCATGAGGAAATAACAAAAAGATTTGAAATTAATAATTATGTGTATATTGATGCTGATTTAATGATTGATGATATGTTTATTACACCAATTAAGACTTCTCATGATGTTGGTGAATCACTTGGATATATTTTTGAGAGTAACGATAAAAATGTAGTTTATATTACTGATACTGGTTATATAAATCGTAAGTATTACAGTAAACTTCAAAATAAGTGTATGTATATTATGGAAAGTAATCACGATGTAGATATGCTCATGCAAACTAGTCGTCCACATCATTTAAAAATTAGAATTCTTGGTGATACAGGACATTTATCAAATACTGATGCTTCTAACTATTTGGCAAAGTTTGTTGGTATAAAAACTAAGCATATCGTTTTAGCGCATTTGAGTGAGGAAGCTAATGATCCAGATATTGCTAAAAACATATTAATAGATACTCTTAACAAAAAAGCTTTAAAAGTTGAATCAATTATTATTGCGGCTCAAAATGAAAGAACGGAATTAATTGAATTATGATTAAAATTATATGTGTTGGGAAACTTAAAGAAAAATATTTACGTGATGCTGTAACGGAATATAGTAAGAGAATGAGTCGTTATACAAAGTTATCAATTATTGAATTAGATAGTGGAAATAATAACAAAAGTAGTGATTTAGAAAAAGAAAAAAATAAAATAATGAAAAATATAGATGAACATGACTTTGTTATTACTTTAGAAATTGATGGTAAAATGTTGTCATCAGTGGAATTAGCTAAAAAAATAGATGAAACGCTAATGATTAATTCTAACTTAATTTTTGTAATTGGTGGTTCTGATGGACTTCATTTGGAAGTTAAAAAAAGAAGTAATTATAAGCTATCTTTTTCGAAAATGACTTTTCCACATCAACTTTTTAGAGTTCTTCTATTAGAACAGATATATCGTTCGTTTAAAATAATAAAAAATGAATCTTATCATAAATAATGTATAAATCACCTATTTGATGCTCAATATTGAATAGGTGATTATTTATGAAAAAAGGAATGTTGTTTATTTTAATTTTAACTGTTATGTATTTATCTTTAAGTAATTCGTATGATAATAAATTTATCATACCTAACGAAGCAATTAGACTTAGGGTGATACCTAATAGTAATTCTAACACTGATCAAAATATTAAAAACAAGGTTAGTACAAAACTTCAACATAGTATGATTAAGTTGCTTGGTAATACTACTTCAATAAATGATGCAAGAAACATTATTAAAGGTAACCTTAAAAATATTGACAAGGAAATTGGAACTTTATTAAGACATGAAAATTATAATTTAAAATATAATATAAATTTTGGAGATAATTATTTTCCTGAAAAGATATATAAAGGCGTGACCTATAAAGAAGGGTATTATGAATCAGTAAAAGTAACACTTGGTGAAGGACTAGGAGATAATTGGTGGTGCGTATTATTTCCACCGTTATGCCTAATTGAAGCAGAAGAATCAACAGAAGTTGAATATAAATTTTTTGTAGAAGAGATTATTAAAAAATATTTTAGAATATAAAAAAACCCTCTAAATATTATATATTAGGGGGTTTTTTATATTGATTTTTACTATTCTTATTCTCGCACTGTCAATTAGTATGGATGCTTTTTCATTATCACTAATATATGGAACAATTAATATGAGTCACCAAAACAAATTGATATTATCATTAATTGTTGGCATGTTTCATTTTGTTATGCCTTTAATGGGTATATATTTTGGCGATAAGATTATAAGTTTATTGCATATTGAAATTCGTATTGTTTTAACAATTATACTATTGTTCATCGGGTTTGAAATGATCCTATCTTCATTTGAACGGAAAAGTGAATTGCTACTTTTGAATATTAAGGGTATGTTTCTATTTGCATTGGCTGTAAGTGTTGATAGTTTTACATTGGGAACAGGGTTAAGAGCAATTGTTAACAATTATTTATTTGTTGCTATTATATTTTTTATTGTAAGTGGTTCATTAACTTTTATTGGTTTAAGTATTGGAGAAAAAATTAGCAAAAATATTGGAAAAATTGCCACATTAGGTGGTGGAATAGTTTTGATTTTCTTTGCTTTGATTTTGATTTTTTTTTGATTTATTAGTGAAAAATATTTTTATTGAAATAATGACAATTAAAATGGCTGATGTTAAACCGACTACGTAGGGAAAGGTATTTTTAGCAATAATAATTCCAATAACTGAACTATAATAATATTTATTTTGAAAATAAATTGCTATGATAGCAATAATTACAATGCCAATCACCCTTTTCCAATCATTTTTAACTTTAAAAAGTTTATTAACATAAGTTGATGTATAGTGCAGACTCATGCATACGCATAGGTACATAGTGATTACCCAAAGTATCGATAAAATATTTTCGAGATTTTCCAAAAAACCAGTCAAATGAATCTTTTTGATTACATAATATGAGGGAAAACGATATAAATCTGCTAGATGTGGACCTACAACAGTTATAATAACTAAAAATGATAACAACATAATAAACATTGAAATAATATATCCGTTAATTAAATATTTAGTTAATTTCTTGTTTTCTTCAACATCTGATTTAGGAATTATCGTTATTAACATAAATGGCGGTATTATGTATGTTAGAAATTTTACGGAACTTTGTAAGATTGGTGAAAAACCTTTTTCCATAATTGGAAATAGATTATCAATATCTATATTAGCGACAAGTGCGAGTACAATAAGAACTTGAAATAAGATATATAGATACATTAATACTTCGCCACTTCTAGCAATAGTCTCTATTCCTTTTATAACTGCATAAATAGCCGTAATCATAAATACTACTCCTATAAATATAGGTGGAGTTTCAGTTAAATATTTAACTTCAGAGAAATTTACTAAACTCCATAGGGTTGTTATTAGAATTACAAAAACACAAATTGTTAAAATAAAATTTATAATATTTCCAAGTAATGGACCAAACAAATGGTTTATCTTTTCAATGATATTTTTATCTGGCTCATAATTGATAATATAAATAATAAGGCCGATTGGAATAAACCCAATAAATGAAGCAATAATTAATGTTAACCAAGAATTTTGCATAGAACTTTCTAGTGCAAAAACAGATGCAACTCCTTCAAAAAGGGAGGCAGAGATTAAAACGCCTAGAACCGTGAATTGAAAGGCACTTATTTTATTATTTTTAGCTCCCACTTTTGACCTCCTTAACCGAAGTAAGCGTTGACCCTTTTTTAGCAAGCATAATATCGACATCTATTTCATATTCGATGTTTTTAAAAAGATCATCCCAATTTTTTTCTATCTTTTTCCAATATTTATAATTATGTTTATATAAATATTCTTCAAATCCAAAAATATCACTTGCAAATTCTTCTTTAACAGTATCAATAGAAGAACTCATTAATCTTTTTATTTCATCATTCATAAGGTTCATTATAAAATTACGTCCTTCTAGAACTTCCATATTAACTTTACAATTAATTTCGGCTTGATTGGCTTCGCCAGTTACCTTTAAATTAACTAAAGGCTTATTGTTTTTTACATTAACTTTTAACTCAGTTTTATAACGAATTATCTCAGTTGTTGCATAATCTTTTTCATCACATTTAAAGGGAATCATTGCTGATTTAAGATTACCTAAAATAAAATTGAAACCAATGCTATCATTTTCATCCAAAAAGCCCATTAACTTGTCTTCTTTAAAAACACTCATTCCTCTCATAATAATTTTGGCCTGAGGTATTGAGGTTTCAGTGCTTTCTTTTTTTTCTCCTTCTTTAACGTTTCCTTCTAAGGTGGCATATGGGATAACTCCATTTATTCCTGTGGCAAATCCATATGCTAGAAATTCATCAAAAGCAATAGGGGTTACGTTACCATAGTAATTTGATGCATTTTTCAAAGAATTAAGAGTAGCTTGGACTGTTAAGGCTTCAAGATGGTCTAAAATAGATAGTGGTTGGTCAACTGGGCTGTCTTTAATGATTAAAACTTCAAATTGTTTTCTAGATTCGTGGTCACGTAAAAGAAAATCAGAAATTTCTTTGAAACCATCTTTAGCTGCATTCTCACTAATTAAGATTAGGGATATGTGACCAATATATAATTTTTTAGGTGATTCAGTAGTCATTTTTCTTAAAGTATTAGACATAGTATTTCCACTAAACTTATAAACAACAATTGGTGCACTTGTTGAACTACCGGATATTGTACCAGTACCACCTTCTTTTTTAGCATTCATTATTTGAGCAGCGATTACAAATTTATCATCAACAATATCTATTGAAATTGAACCGACGATTGCTAAATCATTCAATTCACGATAATCCCAACATCCGGTTATAAAAAAAATCGTTGATAAAATTAATAATTTTTTTATCACTAATTCTCACTTCCTTTGTTTGAAGGTTTATTCATTTCTTTTTGGAGACTTCGATTAAACTTATTCTTAAATGATAGTAATACACTGTCCCAAATATTTCCTTTTGAAGCTGGTGCTATTCCGTTCATAAATGGTTTTCCAAAAGATTTAATAGAAGTTATATTAGCTATAAAGACAAAACCAACTGCCATCATTCCAATAAACCCGGCTGTTGCTGCACTGATTAGAAAAATTAGTCGCCACCATCTAATTCCATTACCAACATCAATGTAAGTAACGATTAGTCCGCTAATTGCTGTGATGGCACTAACGATAACCATTATTGGTGAAACAATCCCAGCAGTAACTGCTGCTTCTCCTAAAACTAGAGCGCCAACAATTGTTAACGAATTTGAATAAGAACTTGGGGCCCGGGCATCTGTTTCCTTAAGTATTTCAAATACAACAATCATAAGTAGAGCTTCCATGATAGTTGAAAAGGGAACACCACTTCGTTGAGTTGAAAAACTAACTAATAATTTAGCCGGAATAGTTTCGTGGTTATAAGTAGTCATAGCAACGTATATAGCGGGTGTTAAAAGGGTAATAAATAGTGATAAAAATCGAATTAAACGATTTACACTAGAGCTTATAACTCGATTGTAGCGATCTTCAATGTGTTGTAAAAAATCATCAACATTTGCGGGCACTACTGATACATGTGGATTGTTTTCTAAAACTATTGCAATTCGGCCACTAAGTAAAAGTGATGCTACATAATCTGGCCTTTCAGTTGTTATACAATTTGGAAAAACATTTTTTTCGTTTTCCGATATTAATTCAATAACTTGTTGAGGGTCTAAAATAGCATCAATATTTATGTTTTTTATTCTATCATATATTATTTGAACGGTTTCTTTGTCAGCAACTCCATCTAAATAAAAAACTCCGACTTTACTTTTGCCTTTATTACCAACGATAGATTCTGATAGTTTTAAATCTTCGGTTTTTAATCTTTTTCTAATTAAGCCCAAGTTTGTTTGATAATTTTCGGTAAAGGCATTATTTGGTCCAAGGGTAGTTCTCTCATTGACAGCAGCTGAAATTTCGCTATTAATCTTTGCTTTTGTTTCAATTGATAGTGCAATTTCATAGCCATTTACAAGAATCACGGTAAAACCACTTAACAAATTATATATTAGCTCATCTAATGCATCTATTTTAAGGCATTTATTTGTTGGAATATTGTTATACAAATATTCTAATAGATTATCATCTTTTTTGACTTTAATGTCAGCCGAAAGGTATTCTAAAATGAAGTCATTAATAGTGACCTGGTCAGACATGCTTTCAATTGATAATATTGATACCTTTTTTTCACTAATGACTAAATTCTTTATAAATAAATCCGGCGGGTTCCCTAATTTAGTTTTAATTTCTTCAATAATGACTTTTAAATTTTTGTTAATTTTTGACATGTTTATCCCTCGTAATATTATCATGTCCTAAAAACAGTAAAATATAAAAAAAGTTAGAATTTTCTTCTAACTTTTATAAACCAATGTGTTTATTAGTTTTCTTCTTTATTAAAACCATATTTGCGATTAAATTTCTCTACTTTACCAGCTTTCATAGTTTGACCTTGAACACCTGTAAAGAAAGGATGACATTTATTACAAACTTCAATTTGTAATTCACTCTTGTTTGATTCTACTTCAAAAGTATTACCACATGAGCAAGTTACTGCTGTTTTAACGTATGCATTTTTATTTTCTTTTTTCATACATATTCTCCTTCCGCCATGACTTGATAGCCATAGTAATTAATTCCATAATATTATAACAAGTATTAGGGAATTTAGCAACTAATTTCTAAAAATATTGATTTCAGAAAAATTGAACAAAATAATTGTATGACAAAAGTTAAAAAAAATCAACTATTTAAATAAAGTTTTATCTATTCTTTTAATAATTTTTTTACTTATAGCATCATAACCATTTCTTGATGGTAAATAACTAGTAGTCATTGGTAAATATAAAGTGTTATTTTCAAGCAATTTATCAATACTAACAAATTCTATTTTATATTCATCGCTTTTGTTTTTAAGTAAGGTGTTAGCGTAATCAAAGAATTCTTTTATTTGAGGATTATCTAAAAGAACAGTTGATCTAAAATAATTAATAACGATAATATCCTCTTTACAATATTTTCTTAAAATTTTAAAGAGGGCATCAATATCATTAATCATCTCATCTATATGATTGTAAATTTCATTATTTTCTAAATTAGCAGTATTTAATTTATAATACAAATCATTCATTCCTATTGATAATGTAACTAAATCAGCTTTTATTAAAGCATTTTTAATTGTTTGTTTTTTATTACCAATCATAATTCTTTTATTATCTTCAATATCTTTAATTAAATCCGTTGTTCGTTGGTCATCAACAATGAACCCATCAATATATTTTTCTAAAATACCTTTATTGTTAATATAATCTTTCAAATAATCATTATAACTGTAATCTTTTTCACCATATGGTGTTTTACCTTGTGCTAAAGAATCTCCAAGGGGTAAAAAGTAGACAAGTTTATCAAGGGTTGTTAAATAAATTAAAAAAGTTGTTAGAAGAATAATACTACCAATCAACATTGTTTTTATTTTCATATTTTCCTCCTTAAAAAAAATAGAGGTTTACTCTATTTAATTATATTTCATTAATTGTTATTTTAGCACCAACTTCATTTAATTTTTCAACAATATTTTCATAACCTCTTAAAACATGTTCTGATTTATTAATATAAGTTGTACCATCAGCAATTAATCCTGCAAGAACTAAACATGCTCCCGCTCGTAAATCAGTTGCTTCAACAGTCATTCCAAGGAGGTTAATAGGGCCATTTACTTTAATATGACGCATATCTAATTGATCTATTTTAGCACCCATATTTCTTAAAAACAATATATTTTGAAATCTGTTTTCATAAATAGTTTCTTCTAAATATGAAGTTCCACTACACTGTGTTAGTAAAGTAGTTAATGGTTGCTGTAAGTCAGTTGGAAAACCGGGGTAACCAATTGTTTTAATATTAACTGGTTTCATATTTGGTGTTTTTGAAACAAATAAATGATTTTCAAACACTTCAATCTTAACACCCATCTCTTTTAATTTGTGAATTAAACTATCAAGGTGTTCAGGAATGATGTTATTGATTTTTAAATTATTTCCCATTAAGGCTCCTGCAATAATATAAGTACCTGCTTCGATTCGATCAGGAATAACTTCGGTAAAACCTTTACCTAATTTATCAGTACCAATAATTCTTATCTCACTCGTTCCAGCCCCAGTAATTTTCGCCCCCATATTATTTAAGAATATAGCAACATTAACAATTTCTGGTTCTTTAGCTGCATTTTCAATAATGGTTTCACCTTCAGCTTTAACTGCTGCGAGCATTGTGTTAATGGTTGCTCCAACACTTGGCATATCTAAGTAAACGTGACCACCGATAAGTTTGTCAGCAAAAATGGTAAACTTGTTGTCTTCTTCAATGACAGTAGCGCCCAATGCTTTGAAGCCTTTTAAAGTTTGATCAATCGGTCTTGCACCAATGGAACAACCTCCCGGGAAAAACATTTCGACTCTTTTGTATTTACCTAATAGAGCTGACATAAAATAGTAAGAAGCTCTTAATTTTTTAGAAATACTTTCAGGAATTTCTCGATTAACGATATTTTTAGAATTAATTTTAATAGTATCATTTTCTCTGGTTACTTCTGCACCTAAATAAACTAATATTTCGTTTAAAGCATCAATATCAGAAATGTTTGGAATGTTATTAATAACTACTACATCATCTGATAGTAAAGCAGCAGGAACTAGTGCAACCGCACTGTTCTTGGCCCCGCTTATGTTAATTGTGCCTTCTAATAGGTGTCCACCTTCGATTTCAATTTGTTTCATATTTACCTCCGTTATTCGTTATTATATTTATATGTAAGCCTAGATTTTTGGTGTATTAAACTGATTAATACTCCCAGTTAGTAATAATTTTTCACAAACGGTCTTTTTGAATTCAACTTCACCTGATTTTATAATCTTTCTTGGATCATAAACTTCGCTGTCGTTATTTAAAAATTCTCTTACCTTTTTCGACCACGCTATTTGCAAATCGGTATTGATATTTATTTTTGCAATACCACAACTTATGGCTTTTTTAATATCATGTTCAGGAATACCTGATGCTCCGTGTAGTACTAATGGTAAATTAGTATTATTTTTTATTTCTAGCATACGATTGTATTCTAGTTTTGGTTCGCCTTTATAGATACCGTGTACACTTCCAAGTGCTGGTGCTAAAGAATCAATATTTGTTTCTTTAGTTAAGGCAAGACAATCATCTACCTCGGCATATAAAATATTGCCGGCTATTCCATCTTCTTCGCCACCGATATGACCGATTTCAGCTTCAACTGTAACATTAAACCCTTTAGCATAATCAGTAACTTTTTTGGTGATTTCAATATTTTTATCTAAATCATATTTTGACGCATCAATCATTACTGAAGTAAAACCAGCATCAATGGCTTTCTTACAAGTTTCAAAATCAGAACCATGATCAAGATGAAGGACAACTGGTATTGTAATATTTAAATCTTTTATAAGGGCATTAACCATATTATAAACAGTATTATAACCACCCATATATTTAGCGGCTCCACTACTTACTCCTAACATAACAGGAGCACTATTAAGTTCACATTCTTCTAAAATGAATTTTGTCCATTCTAAATTATTAATATTAAATTGACAAACAGCATAGCTATTATTTCTAGCATCAATTAACATTTTTTTGGAATTTACTAACATTTTATACCTCCTAATATAATAATATTATTTTTTCACTTTAAAGTCAATAAATCACCTGTTCTTTATGTAAACTGAATAATTGACAAATAAATATAAAAGTTGTAAAAGTAATTCAAATATATTATAATAGTTGTGCGATGGAGATGATTATTATGGACGATATATTAATTATTAAAGATTTAACTTTTAAATATAACGATAATATCATTTTTGATAACTTTAATTTAACTATTAAAAGAGGTACATGGACAACAATTATTGGACCAAACGGCAGTGGGAAAAGTACACTCATTAAAATCGTAATGGGATTACTTAAATCAGATAGTTATATAGTTATTGATAATATTCTCAAAACAAATGACAATATCAAAGAGATAAGAAAAAAAATTGGTGTTATTTTTGAACATCCAGATAGTACTTTTGTGGCGGAAACGGTTATGGATGAAATGGCTTTTGCTCTTGAAAACTTAGAACTTAAAAATGATAATATTAAAAATAAGATAAAAGAAGTAAGTAAATATTTAAATATTACTCACTTGCTTGAAAAAAATCCGTTTCAATTAAGTGGTGGACAAAAGCAGTTAGTAGCCCTTGCTAGTATTCTTGTTTTAGAGCCAAACATTCTTGTTCTTGATGAAGCAATTAATCGTATTGATTATGTTGAACGCGACAATATATTAGAAGTTTTATCAAAATTACATAAAGAAAAAGGTATAACGATTATTAATGTTACTCACGATATCGAGGAAGCAGTATATGGTGATGATGTAATTTTAATTGACAAAGGTAAAATTATATTAAATGGAAGTAAAGAATTAGTTTTTCAAGAAGAAAAAGTATTCAATAAAATTGGATTGGATATTCCTTTTATGGCATCCCTTTCCCAAAAACTAATGTATTATAATTTGATTGATGAAGTAACTTTTGATATGGATTTGATGGTGAATAAATTATGGAAATAAAGTTTAATAAGGTTGGGTATATTTATAATGAAAAATCTCCACTTGAAAAAGAAGTATTAAAAAACCTAAATTTAGAAATCAAAAATAATCAAATAAATGCAATTATTGGAAAGAGTGGAAGCGGAAAAACAACAATCATTGAAATGATTAACGCTTTAATAGTTCCAACATCAGGAAATATTAAAATAGACAACTGTTTTATTGAAAAGGGAAGTAAAATAGTTAATATTAGTTTGCTTAGATTCAATGTTGGTTTAATCTTTGAATTTCCAGAAGAACAATTTTTTAATAAGACAGTTGAGAAGGAAATCGGATTTGGGTTAAAAACCTTTAATTATAAAACAGATGAAATAAATAAAAGAATTAGTAATTCTTTGAAGATGGTTGGACTAGATGATAGTTATTTACCAAGAAATCCGCATACTTTAAGTAATGGTGAAAAAAGAAAAGTAGCAATTGCTTCAATATTGGTTTTTAATCCAAAAGTAGTTATCTTTGATGAGCCAACAGTTGGATTAGATAGTAATAGTAAAAATAATCTAATAAGACTTATTAAGATGCTTAAAACAAAATATAATAAAACAATTATTGTGGTTACTCAGGATGTTGATTTTCTGCACAAAATGGCTGATTATATATTTGTGCTTAGTGATAAAAAAGTTATTTTAGAAGGTGACAAATATCAAGTATTTTCAGAATTTGAAAAGCTAAAAGAGCATGGGATTGGTGTCCCAAAGGTGGTCGAATTCTCCCATAAAGTTTTAATGGAAAAGGGCATTAAAATGGGGTATCGTGATGAAATAAATGATTTAATAAAGGATATATATAGATATGTTAAGTAAAGTAATGGTTGGAAGGTATTATCCGGTCACTTCTAAAATTCATAAAATGAACCCTTTATCAAAAATTATATGTACAGTTATCTTTGTTTTATTAATGTTTTTAAGCAATGACTTATTCTTTATAGGTTTAATTACGGCCTTTGTTTTATTAATCGTACTTATGTCAAATATTCCGTTAAAAGTATATTTTGGAGCGATTAAAAGTTTAAAATTATTGATTATTTTCATTGTTCTAATCAATATCATAACTGGTGTCGAATGGCAAGCAATTATTATTATGGTTGCTAGGTTGGTCTTGGTAGTGTTATATACTTCTGTATTAACACTTACAACACCACCGACTGAATTAACATATGGTTTAGAAAAGTTTTTTACACCACTTCGGGTAATTGGAATACCTGTTAATAAAATGGCATTATCGCTTAGTTTGGCTATTAGATTTATTCCAACAATTATCGATCAAGCCAATAAAATTATGAAATCACAAACTTGCCGTGGAATTGATTATAGCAATTCCAAAATAAAAGATAAAATAACTGGTATTAAATCGTTAATGTTACCAATGATTATTCATTCGTTTAGAAGAGCGGATGAATTAGCGATTTCAATGGAATTAAGATTATATAATATCCATAATAAACGTACAAATTTCAGAATGAACAAATGGGGTTTTTTTGACACATATATGTTTTTAGTTCATGCCATTATTTTAGTATTTTTAATAATTAGAGAGGTAGTATTATGAGATATTTTATGACATTTGCTTATGATGGTTCGAAATATAAAGGCTATCAGAAGCAACCAAGAATGAAAACGGTCCAAGGTGAAATTGAAAAGGCTCTTAAAATAATTAGTGATGGAGAATCTATTTCGATTCATGCTAGTGGTAGAACCGATGCATCAGTTCATGCTTTAAATCAAAAAGCCCATTTTGACTTAGATATGAATATAACAACGGATAAACTAATGAAAGCCTTAAATAGTTTAATACCAGATGATATTTATATTAAAGACATTATCGAAGTAAAAGATAATTTTCATGCGAGATTCGATGTTAAAGCTAAAGAATATGTATATAAAATTAACATGGGTGAATATGATCCAATTGAACGAAATTATATGTATCAATATAACCATCGTTTAGATGTTGTTGAAATGGAAAGAGCACTTAAGTATCTTGAGGGAAGACATAACTTTAAAGCATTCTCAAAAACTGATGAAGAAAAAGATGATTTTATAAGAAACATTGTTCAAACTAATTTAATTAGAGATGTAAAAAACGTTAATAAACTAACAATTTCTTTTGTTGGAACTGGATTTTTAAGATATATGGTAAGAAATATGGTCGGAACTTTAATTGAAATTGGTGAAGGTAAACGAAAAAGTGAAGACATTATTGATATTTTAGCTTCAGAAGATCGCCGTGAGGCGGGAAAAACAGCAGCTCCTGAAGGATTATATTTAAAAGATGTAATATATTAAAAAACGAAGAATTAATTTTCTTCGTTTTCTAATTTTATATAATTCCATCTATATGTTTCAGCAGTAAACTCACCGTATTTATATTTGTAGATTTTGCTTTGAGAATTTATTACTTTTATTTTTCCAATCAGTTTTAATTTTGTTGGATTAAGTACCCATATTTCATTGGTAAGCTTTTGATCTGGAACGTCATCATTAGTTATTTGTTTAATAATTAATTTAGAGTAATCACTTGGTTCATGTATATAAAACGTCTTATTATCAAGATTACTCGAAATACCAGTTAAAGCTCCATCAATGCTTGTTGAAAAAGAAATTCGCTTAGTAGTGTTATTTTCATAATTATTTCTAGTCATAAAGTTATCAGGAATTCTGGGTAATAATTGTACATCATTTAAATTGATTTCACTTAAATGATATAATTTATTAGCTTTCACGTAAGTTCTCATACCATTTTTTAATATTAGTAAATAAATTATCTTTTACTTCAACAACTTTATCTTTTCCATTTTCAATGGTATCGGAAGCCTTATTATATCTATCTTCGCCAATTGTTTCTTTTATAGTATTTTGTAAGTTTCCAATTTGAACAGCAGTAAATTGATAAACTTTATTACCTCCGTCTTTTATTGTCTGTTTATAGTTAGGAAATTTTTTAATTATAACATTATCAATTCGACTAGCAATATTTAAAATTTCAAGTTTTGTTTTAGCTGTTAACTCATTAAATGTAACACCTTTAATTGGTTTGTTATAAAATATGAAATCAACCGTTGTAAAAAAAGCATTATTAATTTTATCTTTTACTTTATCAAAACTACTTTCTTCAGTATTTATGGTAGTTTCTAATTCTAATGTTTTAAAATAGTTGATAATTTCTTTTTCTTGTTTAGCACTTGAAGACTCCAGTTCAACAATATTATCGTTAGAAGGTTCAACTGTTTTAGGACTATCTTGAGGTATAATTAATTCAATATTGTTTTCATCCGAACTAACTGGTAAATCATTGTTAGTATTGGCTTTAGGATTAACTTTTTGAATGTCTTTGTCATCGATACTGTCATCTTTGCTAATGTCAGAAAGGTTAATTGTTTTATCGATTGTATTTGCACGTTCTTCTTTTTTATTAACAATTTTACTTTGTTCGTTATTTTTATTATAGTTAATTAAAATATAAGTAGTGGCACTAAAAAGTGATAAACAACTCATAATAATTATTAAAGTATTTTTTTTGATTGTCATAGTAATTTTCTCCTTTCATTGTTATAAATATTTTACTACACAGGAAATATTTAGTCAAATCTCAAAATATCTTTAAAAAGTGTAAAAAAGCAGTTAAAAGTATATGTTTTTATTGACAATTGTCATAAAATTTAGTATTATCTTAATTGGTACATTTTATATATCGATCTATTGTTGGTGTTGGGACCACTTACCGTAGTAGATAGTAAAGGAAGGAAAAGTTATATGAAAGACACATATATGCAAAAAAAAGAAGAAGTTAATCGCAACTGGTATGTAATTGATGCTGATGGTTTAACTCTTGGACGTTTAGCTACTAAAGTAGCACATATCTTAAGAGGCAAAAACAAAACAACATTTACTCCACACATTGATTGTGGTGACTTTGTTATAATTATTAATGCTTCTAAAATTAATTTAACTGGAAATAAACTTGATAAAAAAGTTTATTACAACCATAGTGGATATCCAGGCGGATTAAGAGAAAGAACAGCACGTGTTATGAAAGAAAAATATCCAGTTGAAATGATCGAAAGATCAATTAAAGGAATGCTACCTAATGGAAGATTAGGACGTCAAATGTATAGAAAGTTATTTGTGTATGCTGGAGCAGAACACCCACATACAGCTCAACAACCAGTTGAGTTAAAAATGGATTAAGGAGGGTTTTAAATGGCAAATAAAAAAGTATTTATTGGAACTGGTAGAAGAAAAGCTTCTATCGCACAAGTGAAAATGGTTTCCGGGAATGGTAAAATTACTGTTAACGGAGTTGATGTAAGAGAATTTTTCCCTTATGAAACAAACGTTATGGATTTAAAACAACCTTTAGTAGCAACTAACACTGACGAAGCATTCGATATTGAAGTAAAAGTTAATGGTGGCGGATTTAATGGTCAAACTGGTGCTATCAGATTAGGAATCACAAGAGCACTTTTAGAATATGATGTTAATAGTGATCCTGAAAGTGACACTAGTTTCAGAAAAATCTTAAAAAGAGCAGGATTTATTACAAGAGATTCTCGTATTAAAGAACGTAAAAAACCAGGACTTAAAGGAGCACGTCGTGCACCACAATTCTCAAAGAGATAATAATTATAATAAAAAACGTAATTTCAATTACGTTTTTTTCTATTTAAAAATAATAAGAATATACTTAATAAGGTGATTAAATGATTAAATATAGGATTATATGTTTATTTATTTTTATAGTTGGTTTGTTTTTAATTAGTTTTGTAGATGCAAAAACTAACCAATTTCCTTTATTTGGAAAAGTTATTTACATTGATCCGGGTCACGGTGGTGTTGATCCGGGTGCGATATATAAAGATATTTATGAGTCTGATATCAATTTACAAATTGCTGAATCTTTGCAAGATAGTTTGGGCGAAATGGGTGCAATTGTATATATGACAAGATATGGTGATTATGATTTAGGTGTACCTAATGCAATAAATCGAAAAAGAAGTGATTTGTCAAGAAGGGGTAACGTTATAAATCGTTCAGGATGTGACTTATATATTTCAATTCATTTAAATGCCCTTGAATCATCACTATGGTATGGTGCTCAAGTTTTTTATGATGATGTAAATGACTCCAATATCGAACTTGCAAAAATTATGCAAAGCGAACTATCAAAACATTTTAGAACAAAAAGAAAATATAAAAAGACTAATGAAATGTATCTTCATAAAAGGATAAAACAACCTGGCATATTGATTGAGGCAGGATTTTTAAGTAATCCCAACGAAAGATATTTATTAAGAAAAGAATATTATCAAAAAAAATTAGGGAGAGTTATTGCTGGTGGAATTGTAAAATTTTTAGAAAAATAAAAAAAGTTTATTTTTTTGGTATGGGTGTATAAAAAAAATAATTATTATGTTATAATTTATAATAGGGTGATAGGATGGGAAGTAAGATATTTAAGACACTTGATGAGCAAGTCGAAATATTAAGAAATAAAGGTCTTATTATTGAAAACCCAGAAACTGCAAAGGACATTTTATTTCGTGAAAATTATTTTTTTATAAATGGTTATAGACATTTGTTTATGCGTTCTAATAAAGATCATCAATTTTTCCCGGGGACAACCTTTGAAGAGTTATATGGAACTTTTCTATTTGATCGTCGAATTAGAAACATTATGTTTAAATATATTTTGATTATTGAAAATAATATTAAATCTAAGATCAGCTATATATTATCTAAAAAATATGGATTTAAAGAAAAACATTATTTGGATCCTAAAAACTTTAATCTAGATAGTTATAAGACAAAACAAGTCCATGATGTTTTAAATAAAATGAAGAGACAAATTAGAGTTAATGGGAAACAGCATGCGGCGACAGTCCATTATTTAAGTAATTATGGATATATTCCGATGTGGATTTTAGTTAAGGTTTTATCTTTTGGAATTGTATCAGAATTATATTGTATTTTGAAACCTGAAGATCAATTAATGCTATCTGAACACTATGATTTAGATGGTGAAACATTATCTATCTATCTTGCACTTCTTTCAAATTTTAGAAATTTATGCGCACATGAAGATATTTTATATGATCATCGTACTCAAAGAAAAATTCCGGATACTAAATATCATTATTTATTAAATATTGAAATGACTGACGATGAGTATAACTTTGGCAAAAATGATCTATATGTATTGGTTATTATTATGAAACAAATGTTGACTAATGATGAGTTCAGACAGTTGATATATGAAATAGGTTATGAAATAGATGTTTTAGACGGTAAAGTAGATACTGTACCATTAAATAATATTTTAAATAAAATAGGTTTTCCTGATAATTGGCGGGAAATTATAAATATAGAATAAGGTGATATCATGCGTGAAAAAATAATTTACATTACAACAGTTCTTTTAACTTTCTTTATAGGAGTAACATCAACATATTTAGTTATTAGATATTATCCTATAGAAGGCGAAAAGGTTATAAAAACAATTAAGGAAGTCGAAATTACTGAGTCGGATTCTATTCAGCCGGCAGTAAAAAAAGTTTATGATGCAGTTGTATTAATTGAATCATATAAAAATGATCAATTAATTGGAACTGGCACTGGTTTTGTCTATAAAAAAGATAATAAAAGTGGGTACATTATTACTAACCATCATGTAATTGAAGATTCTAATTCAATAAAAGTTTTGGATATTAATGGTGAGGAAAGTAGAGCTACATTATTAGGAAGCGATGCTTATGCAGATATTGCTGTTTTATCGATTGATCAATCAGCAGTATTAAAAGTTGTTGAAATCGGTGATAGTACTAAGTTAGAACTTGGTGATACATTATTTACAGTTGGATCACCACTTGGTTCTGAATATATTGGAACAGTTACCAAAGGAATTTTATCTGGTAAGGATCGCACTATCTCAGTTAATCAAGCGAGTGGTAGGTTAATGATGGATGTTATTCAAACTGATGCTGCTATCAATCCTGGTAATAGTGGGGGACCATTAGTAAATATTAATGGTGAGGTCATCGGTGTAAACTCTCTAAAATTAGTTGAAGATGAAATTGAGGGTATGGGTTTTGCTATTCCAATTGAAATCGTAATGACTTCAGTTGATCGTTTAGAAAATGGCGAAGAAATTAAAAGACCTTTACTAGGCATCGAAATAATGGATGCAACCGAAACTTATTCTTTATATCGTAATGGTATTCAATATGATGAACCCTTTGAAAATGGAATTTCTGTTATTACCGTTCAACCAGATACACCAGCAGCTGCAGCTGGATTAAAAAAAGCGGATGTTATATTAGAAATTGATGGTACTAAAATAACTGGGATTGCTCATTTTAGATTTATTTTATTCAAATATGAAATAGGTCAAACTATTACAGCCAAAGTGTATCGTGATGGTAAAATAGAAGATTTTTCAATAAAATTAGATAAAAGTGTTGAGGATAGTCAGTAACGATTATCCTTTTGTGATATAATTTATAGTAGGGTGATATGAATGAAAAGAAATATTCAAATCGGATTAACAATAATTATTATAGCAATTAGTAGCTATTTAGTGATAAGTAACATTGGACATATTATCTATTTAAGAACAACAACATATTCTTACAATTTTAAAAGTGGTCCAGAAGTTGAATCTATAAGAAGATCTTCAGATAATATAAAAGAAAATATTGAAAAAATGAATAATCTTAGTAATAGTTACTTAACAGATAAAGAATTAAATAGTATTAAAGAAGATTTAATCGCGAAAGTAGAACAAATTGATTCGTTAGATTTTTGGAAATATACTGAAAAACAAAATAAAATGAGTCAGATAGAATTATTAAAGATAATTAATGGGAACTTCACGATTGGTATTATAAGTACAATTGAACATTATCGTACGCTGTCAAACTATAACCAAGATTTAGCGCTTGATGTTTTTATTGAAAATTCGTATTTGTTATTAATGTCTTCAGGTGAATATGTAAAACCTCTAATGAATAATTATCAATACCCAAACAAATTTATTAAAACGGATAATGATGATTTTATGGTTAATGCGATTATGAATAATTTATCTATGAGAGTAAATATCATTGAATATATAAGTAAATTAGTAGTTGAAAGTGGTGATATTAATGAGTAAAAAATTATATATTGCTAAAAACATAGTCTTATTAATTAATATCTTGTTATTTATTATATGTACTATTTATGGATTGCCACAAATGGACGGAATAAATGTGGTCCTTGCATATTTTATTGTAGCTATTGTTTTAGCTACAACAGCATTTAATTTTATTAAAGACTTAAAATATATTAATCACAACGATAGATATAACTTAATTTTTATCATTTCTAATCTAATTATTATGTTTATTATGTTTAGAGGAATATTTGATAATTCTATTGTTGCTAACATGTATCATCAATTAGATGTGACCAATGGAAGTTATTACCGAATGAAATTTGTAGCAAACAATTTAATTTATTTTAATTTAATTTTTGCTAGTCTTATTCTTTATCCACTATCTATTAATAAAGGTCGTAAAAATTGACACTAAGTTTAAAATGTGCTAAAATACCGAGAACAATTGGAGAGTGAAATATGAACAATAATAAAGTTAATCCTAGTACTTTGTCAGGATTTATGGAATTACTACCACAAGAACAAGTTAAGTTCAATAAAATAGAAACAGTATTAAAAGAAGTCTATGGGTTATACGGATTTTACCCACTAGATACCCCTGTTTTAGAAAAATCCGAAGTATTGCTAGCTAAAGCCGGTGGCGAAACCGAAAAACAAATATATCGTTTTTTAAAAGGCGACACTGATTTAACAATGCGTTTTGATTTAACGGTGCCTCTTGCTAAATATGTTGCCAAAAATTATAATGAACTTGTTTTTCCTTTCAAAAGATATCAAATAGGAAAAGTTTATCGTGGTGAAAGAGCCCAAAAGGGACGTTTTAGAGAATTTTATCAAGCAGACATTGATATTATTGGTGATGGAGAATTAAATATTATTAACGATGCTGAAATACCTAGTATTATCTATCAAACATTTAATTGCTTGGGACTTAATGATTTTACTATTAGAATAAATAACAGAAAAATTTTATCAGGATTTTTTAATATGTTAAAACTTAATGACAAAACCGTTGATGTTATGCGAATTGTTGATAAAATCGAAAAAATTGGTGAAGAAAATTTTATGGATGAATTAAAAGCAATTGGCGTGCCAAACGGGGACTGTTCTAAAATCTTAGAATTTATCAAAATTAAAGGGACTAATGAAGAAATAATAACAAGTTTGAAAAAATTTGCAGGAAGCAATGAAATGTTTGATCAAGGCATTAATGAGTTAGAACTAATCAATAAATATATTGCTGATTTTCAAGTACCCAAAGAAAACTATAAAATTGATTTATCGATAGCTAGAGGATTAGATTATTATACAGGAACTGTATATGAGACAATTTTTAATAAACATCCAGAAATTGGTAGCATTTGTTCAGGTGGAAGATATGACAATCTAGCTGAATATTACACTAATAAGAATTTACCAGGAGTAGGTATTTCAATTGGATTAACAAGATTGTTTTATGTATTAAATGAGATGGATTATATAAGTAATTTAAACAATGCTCCAGCTGATGTTTTGATAATTCCTATGACAACAGATTTATCGTATGCTATTAATATTTCTACGAGTTTAAGAAACAATAAAATAAAAACTCAAATATATTTTGAAGATAAAAAGTTTAAAAATAAAATTAGTTATGCCAATAGAACGAATATTAACTACGTATTATTTTTAGGTGAAGATGAAATAAGTGAAAAAAGGGTAACAATTAAAAACTTGGAAACAGGCGAACAATTTAATTTTCCGCTAGAAGAAGCCATCGATATGATAAAAAACCATATTGAAGAGTTGACTAAAGAAACAATTATTAATACTGATAAATAAAGTAGAGAAACACATACTAAAACTGTTACAAATAAATGTAACAGTTTTTTTGATTAATCGTTTGTTATTTATAACCAAAATGGTTGAATATCATAAAATAATGATAAAGGAGGTAACAAATGATTGTAATAGATGCTGGACATGGTGGAAGTGACTCAGGCGCTGTTGGTAATGAAATTATTGAAAAAGATTTAAATTTATCAATTTCGCAGTATATGGCTAATCGATTTAATGAATTAGGTGTTCCTATTACTATGACAAGAACAACTGATGAAACATTAAGTCCAACTGAAAGGGTTAATCGTATAATTGATGCTTATGGTGCAAATCCTAATGTAATTGTAATATCCAATCATATAAATGCCGGTGGCGGGGATGGTGCTGAAGTAATATATGCACTTAGAAACAATAATACATTGGCAGATATGATTTTATCTGAAATTGCTAAAACAGGTCAAAATATAAGAAGGGCATATCAACGAAGATTGCCATCTGACCCATCCAAAGATTACTATTTTATACAAAGGGAAACAAGTCCAACTCAAGCTATAACTGTTGAATATGGTTTTTTAGATAGTACGTTAGATGACGTCACACAACTTAAAAATTTTTCAGACGATTATGCTGAAGCGGTAGTTCAAGCAGTTATGCAATATAGAAGATTGCCATATACTCCGCCAGCAGGTGCTAACGTTTACGTCGTTAAAAGTGGCGATAGTTTATGGTCAATTGCAAGATCACTTAATGTTACAGTAGAAGAATTAAAAGCAGCTAATAATTTAAGCAATAACTTATTAACAATAGGTCAAGTATTGAGGATTCCACAAATGGAAGAACCACCAGCAACTGGAGAATATATTGTTTATACAGTAAAAGCTGGTGACAGCCTATACTCAATAGCAAGGAATTACAATACAATAGTTAGTGAATTAGTTAATTTTAACAATTTAAGTACAACAAGTTTGAGTATTGGTCAACAAATATTAATTCCAAGTGCTGCTGCTATTCCACCAGTTGAACAACCGAGTGGTGACTATTTAATATATAGGGTTCAATCAGGAGATAACTTATATGCCATAGCAAGAAAATATAATACGACAGTTAATGAATTAATGAGTATTAATAATTTAAGCAATAATTTATTAAGTTTGGGTCAAGAAATAAGAGTTCCGGCAGCGGGGCAAACACCTGATGAACCAGTAGTTCCAAGTCCTAATTATATAGAATATATTGTCAAAAGTGGTGATAACTTATATTCTATAGCGAGAAGATATAATACAACTGTTAGTAACATATTAAGTGCTAATAACTTAAGTTCAAATAGTTTAAGTATTGGCCAAAGATTAAGAATTCCGGTTTCAAGCACACCAAATACTTATGTTGTTAAAAGTGGAGATAACTTATATGCAATTGCAAGAGAATTTGATACAACGGTAACAGAAATTAAAAATAAAAATGGATTAAAAACTAACAATTTAAGTATTGGTCAAATATTAATTATATAAAAAGATTGAAACATGACATTTCAATCTTTTTTATCTTATTTGTTTACATACAGCAGGATCTGGTATATAAAAACAATGACTTTTATATCTTCCACTTAATCTTTGTTCCCACCAAGTTGGACTGCAATTTTCACCCGTTTTTGGAGAATAAAACCATAAAGCATGAGTGGCAGGGTGAAAATATTTTCCTTCAAGTACTAAGTCAGCTAGTTTTCTTTCGATTGATGTAGGAACACTGAAAAATAATGGACTGTCTTTTCCCGAAAATCCCCCTGGAGTCTGATAAATAACTTTGGAAATAGTTCTAATATCTCTGAAAGTTAAACAGTCAGCAATACCCCTGTTAACTGCCACATTACCAACCATCAGCATTCCTAAATCACCTTCACCAACGGCTTCTGCTCTCATTAGTCGTGCTAACAAATCTCTTTCAGTAGATGTATATTGTATAATTGCCATCTAATCACCTATTTAAATATATGATTAAATGATTTAATTATTATTGAAAATTAAACAAAATTATGATATACTCTAAATACTTTGAAAGAATTATTAAAGTGTTTTATATAGGGAGTTGAGTTAGTGGTTATTCGCTTGGTCTCCAAAACCGAGAACTTCGGTTCGAATCCGAAACTCCCTGCCAGATGAAAAAACATCCAAAAAAGTTGGATGTAAACATAGATTTAGCCGTGTAAACAAAAGGGTTTGCACGGTTTTTGTTTTTGCTGAAAATTAGGAGGGAAAAATGGAGATTTTTAGTGAAAATTTAATTAAATCAAAAGAATTAGAAAAAAGGATAGTAACAACGTGTAGTTTTAATAATGCTAAGTGTGAATTTACACAAGGAAGAATATTAAGTATTGATAAAACTAATGTTAGTTTTATAGAGCCTCACAGAGTAGATGTTACTATTAAAGATAAAAAGTTGTTATTGATATATTTTGATAAGAATAATTTATTTCTTTATAACAGAAGTATGCCAATAACTATTAGAAAGTTAGATACTCTACTTAAAGAAGTTAAAGCTATTTAAAGAAGATTATTAATTTAGTCTTCTTTTTTTATGAAATTTTTTCAATTTGTGTAAAAAATCGGTATTATCTAATATCACCAAAATTTAAAAAAATAATTATGGTGCTTAGATAAGAGGATATATATTGATTAATATAATACGAATAAACCGATTTTTAAATGTCATTGAAACATGTCCGCCATAAGTAATCCTTTCCTATTTATTTAATTAGTATATATATAATAGGAAAAAATAAAAAGACAGTTTTTATATATTAGTATACTCAAGAAGATAAAGATTCTTGAGTTCAGATAAAAAAGGATTAGGAATGAAACAAAATAGTAACAAGAGTAATAGAACTAGTTTAATTAAAGTGTATAAAGGCTTTAATTATGAGTGTTAAAATTGAAAGGTTATCAGAGGAACGAGTAAGAAACATGATAGAAGACGATGATACTGTATTTTTAAGAACTACAGGTCAGACATCTAATATAACCTTTACGGAGAAGTTAAATACAGAATGCCATGTTAAGAGACTTCCAAATAATCAATATCAGATATTACGTACTGGAGAAATAAAAGATTGTAAACCTCAAATAGAAGATAGGTCTGGGAATATTAAATCATTAAAGAGGACTTTTAAAACTATTCGAGATACTATAAATACTAATTGTACTGATGTTGAAAAATGTAGGATGATTACATTAACGTATGAAGAGAATATGACTAATACTAAACAATTTGATAAAGATATTAATTTATTTGTTAAGAACTTTAATTACAACTATGGTAAATCAGAAAATATTAAGATTTGTGAACCACAAGGTCGAGGTGCTTTACATGCACATATAATATTCATTTGGGATAAGAAAGCCCCTTATATACCTATTGAAGAGATAAATAAAATGTGGGGACATGGATATACTTATATTCAATCGTTATATGGAAATGTAGATAATTTAGGGGTTTACTTTACTGCGATTCTTAGTGATTTACCTATAGAAGATGCCAAGAGTATTAATATCGATTATGAAGATAAAGATATAAAAGAGATTTGGTATGATGTTAAAGCTGGTAAGAGATTAAAAAGTCCTAAGTGTTATGTTAAAGGTGCTAGATTACATTTATATCCACCTAAGTTTAGAATATATAGGGGTTCAAGAGGACTTAAAAAACCTGCTGAAGAGAAAACGACTTATTCTAAAGCAAAAGAAAAAGTTGGTTCTGCTATACCAACTTATGTATCAGCCTTCCGAATAACTGATAAAGATAAAAAATGGAGTAATTTAATAATTAAAGAATATTATAACTCCAAAAGATTTCCAGAAGTAAATGAAAATGAGCCTCAAACATTTGACTTTGATTAAAGATAAGAATTTAATCTAACTACTTCTATTTTAATATATACTTTTAAAGTATTAATAAGAGTGTAATCAATAAAAGGATTATACTTTTTTGTTTGGTATAAATATCTTTTAGATTAAGTTAAATCAATATCACATGTTATTTCACGTTTAATTTAAGTTCTAACATGAGTTCAATATCTATCAAGTGGAATTACATTAAAAGAGAGTAACTCTTTTAAAAAACGTGTCAAATAAAGTTTAAATGTAGATGTTGATTTAGCTGCTTAGAAAATTAGATAGTAATAGAGGAAAAGGAGGAAATTATGTTGAATCAAATTGTACTAGTAGGAAGATTAGTTGATAAACCAGAGGTTACGAAGTTAGAAAATGATAAACTTGTAACTACAATAACTATTTCCGTTCAAAGAGTTTATAAAAATTCAGAGGGAATATATGAAACTGATTTAATTAAATGTGTCTTATGGAATAATATTGCTGAAAAGACAGTAGAGTTTTGTAAAAAAGACGATGTAGTCGGAATTAAAGGAAGACTACAAGTAAATAAATCAGTAACTGAAGTAGTTGCAGAAAAAGTAACTTGTATAAGTAATAAAAAAGATGAATAAGAGATGAGGTTATTATATGTGTATGGAAAAACCTAAGAATATTAAAAGAAAAGATAATGATGTTACTAATGAAGAATGGAAAAAGTTACACGTTCCTTTTAACGATAATTTGAATGATTATTTAACTAGATATGTTATACCCGAGGTAGTTTCGTTCTCTATTGCTAATAGTTATTATAGAGGGTGTTTATGTAGTTCAACGTTTGAACAACATTATAGGAGTATGTCTGATATTATTCTCGCTTATCCTAGTTTAGAAGATGTGAAAGATGATATAGTTAATCTATTAAAGATAAAGTATAATCTAAAAGTAGTAAGTGAGGATCCTTTAACACTCGAGAAGTATCAATAGTTTATATGTTTAGGTCAATAGATGAATTAGGTAGATTAGTTATACCTAAAGAGTATCGTAAAACTATGAATATTATTAGTGGAGATTTATTAAAGTTAGAGTTAATAAATAATAGTGATAGTTCAATATCGTTAGTTATATCAAAAGAAGATAAAATGAAATTATGTTCTAGCTGCGGTAGTTTCTGCCGCTGTAAAGATAACTTCTGCAGCAGCTGTGGATTAGATTTTAGTAAGTTATAAGATATTTACTAGTAATAAAGGTATTAAATGATACCTTTTTATTGAGTATTATTTTAAATTAAGAGAATGCTCAGTTGGTAGAGAATATTAAAAGTTTTCACAAATTATAGATAGTTCAGTGGTAGAGAAAATAGATATAATTATATATTTAAGTAGAACTAGATTAATAAGGATAATACAATGAATAAGTTATACAAAACAATAGACAATTTAGAACACTTTACTATTGATGATAAAGATGAAAGTGAAGATAAAATGTTACTCGTAGATTTTATTTTACTGGATTATAATGATATGGAAGAAGATATTGTTATTCCGTATGATTCAATATTTTCATTCGATACTTTTTACAATAAAAATGTAATAAGAGGTTTTATATACGCTGACTTAGAGAATGTTCAACTAGGTAACCTCACAATAGAGTATTTACTAAAAGAAAATTTAATAAGTGGTATACAAGTATTTATGAGCGATGGTACTGTAAATGAATTTAATATTAACTGGTGTTCAAATTTTACTAGAACGATAGGTAATTCTTATATTGTTATATTTGAGGGAAAAGAAATAAAGTAGCTATGTGCTATTTTTTCTTCTTTTGTAGGATAATAAAATTAATTTTATTTTGTAATTTTATTTGTTGGGGTTTAATTTTATGTTATACTTGTAGTAGGATATATGGAGGAAAAGTATGGCAGTAGAATTAAATGATAATATTGAGTTTATTGAGAAAAAATTTCATTCTAAAGCATCAGAAGAATATGTTAGTGTAGTTTTTTCTTATGATAAATATAAATGGGAAGGATGGGTGCCAATTGTATATAGAAGGACAGGATTATTCTTAGAAGCTGAAGACGATATAAAAAACTATTTAAATATAGTTTATGAAGAAATGAACCCGAAAAATTATTTCAATTGGTTAAAACAACAAGAAATATTTTGGTCGACTGAAAAAGCAAATGCAACTGTAACAAAACCATTTTTTGATAGCCTTGTAAAAGGCGGTTGGCAATGTATTGATTGTAGCTTGCCTAAAAATCCAAATTGGGCAAGAAGAATACAAGATTTAAAAGAGTTTGGATATACTTTAGCAACTGACACGAAAAGATATTGTAATAATTGTAAGTCTAACAAAACCCATATAATTATGCTGCCTATTACAAGAGGCAATCTTGGAGGTAATGGTTATGAAAGTTGGTCACCGCAATTAAGAAAAAGAATATTAAAACTTTTAAATGAAATTGATGTATATGAGGACAAAAGAAACATACATTGCTTACCAGATCATAAGTTTTCAGAAATTAGATGGGATCATGAAACAAAAACTGAAAATCCAAATGATATGACGGATGCAGAAATTCAAGAAAAATTTCAATTGCTATCGAATCAAAGAAATCAACAAAAAAGAGAAGTGTGTAGAACTTGCTATCAAACCGGGAAAAGAGGTATAATATTCGGAATCCCCTATTTTTATGCGGGAGATGAAAATTGGGATGAATCAATTCCTAAAACTGGTAAATTAGCTGAGAAGGGATGTTATGGATGTCCATGGTACGACATCGATAAATGGAGAAAAGAATTAATAAATTTAATTACTAAAGATGAAGGGAGGTAGTTTATGAAAATTAAAACGGTTGGAAGTATTTGTTCTGGGATTGAAGCAGCTTCTTTTGCTTGGAATGAATTTGGCTTTTCATTTAGTTGGTTTTCTGAAATCGCGAAATTTCCATCTTTGGTTTTAAAAGAAAAATATCCTACTATTCCAAACTTGGGTGATATGAATGGAATTCCTGAAAAAATCAAAAACAATGAAATAGATTTACCTGATTTGATTTGTGGGGGCACACCATGTCAAGCATTTTCTTTAGCGGGCGAAAAAAATGGTCTAAATGACGATAGAGGGAACCTAACTTTAAAATTTGTCGATATAGTTGAATCAAATGATTTAGAACGCGAAAAACTAGGAAAAGAAAAAAGCGTTGTTTTTTGGGAAAATGTTGAGGGTGTATTAAAAGATAAAACAAATGCTTTTGGGTGTTTAGTCTCATCATTGGCTGGAATTGATGAAGTTCTAGAGGTGAAAAAATGGCCTAACGCAGGGATTGTTAGAGGACCAAAAAGAAATGTTGCTTGGAGATTGCTGGATGCAAAATATTTTGGTTTACCACAACAAAGAAAACGTCTTTATTTATTGTCTGGTGGAACCGATTTTTTTCCAGAAAACATATTATTTGAAAAACATAATAATGCGATAGATGAGTATCCTGATTTTCCATTAGTGTTTGAAAAAGAAGGTTGTAAGTTCGAAGTGTTTAGAAATTATACCGATTGTTTATATGCTGCTTATGGAACAAAATGGAATGGTAATGCCGCAGCTTATAATGGTTCATTATTTGTAGTTCAAAATGAAAAAATAAGGCGCCTATCACCACTTGAATGTGAAAGGCTAATGGGCTTTCCAGATAATTATACTGATATAAAAGGCTCGACAAATACCACTAGGTATCAAGCTATCGGTAATTCATGGGCGGTTCCGGTTGTAAAATGGATTGGAAAAAGATTAGTAAATAGCGAGTCTAAAACATCAATTGTAGATATAGATGATTTAAATTTTAGTTCTTTAATAGTAAAATTAAAAGATGGAATATTTATCAATTGCAAAGACGGCATTATAAGTAGTATAAATTGTTCTACTATCCCAGAAAAATGTACTTTTGCAGATATGAGTAAAATTGTTTCGTCTGATGTATCAGAGAAAATATATATATCACCGGTGGGGTGTTATGGAATTATTAGAAGAAAAAACGAACGAAATATAAGGATAAATAAAAGATTAGAAGAGGTTTTACTTTCTATTTCTTCGAAGATGGATTTGCAAGAAATAGAACAGCGATCTAGAATTCAAAAAAGAGGAAAGCTTTCTGATAAAATAGAAATAATAGATGAATTAAAAGATAAAGAAAAGACTTCATGTCAAACATTCGATAATGTTACGGCTGTTTAATAAGAAAATGCAGTTCATTGGTATTCATTACTTTTATAATAATATAGTTCGACACCTCTCGACAATGTTTGCAAGTAAAATGTGATATATTGTCGACAAGGGGGAATTATAGTGTCAGAGATAGAACAATTAATGATTTGGTCTATTGAGGATTTAAAAAATATTGAAACATTATTTAAAGGTAACGAGAAAGTAATTCAGGAACAAAGAGAATTAACCGAATATACTATTAATTTATATTTAAAAGAAAAGAAAAACTAAGATGATTGTAAAATATCTTAGTTTTTTTAGTTAGTTTTTAAATTTTATTATTTTTGATTTAGCTTATCACTTTTACTCATATCCTCTATAAGTAGATTCAAAATAATTAAAAGTTGGTCATCTTTCTTTAGCTTTGTCAAAAATGATATCGCTTCCTCTGATAGACCAGTTTCCTTGTGTATAGCTTGTATATCGGCATTAATACTTTTCACATTAGTTTCTCCAAATAAATATTCATAACTTACTTGGTAATAATCTTTAATTTTTTTTAAATTTTCGAGACTAGGCACTCTTCCTCGTTCATATTCGGTAATAGAATTAATGTGTATACCTATTTCTTTACTAACTGCATTTCTAGATAATTGTTTTTCTTCTCTTAATTGTTTCATTCTTTCAGCAAAAGCCTTTACTTCTTGACTAAGTTCTTTCATTTTTTTCTCCTTTACACCAAACTATGTGTAATGTTTTATAAAAAACACATAATAAGTATTGACAAATTTAAACACCCTATTATATAATGACATTACAACCACCACATTAGGTGTGTTTGTAACTAAATTATACATCATGATTAAGTTGATGTCAATAATTTAAAAAGGAAAATAGGAGGAAAAGAAAATGAAGTTATGTAAGAAATGTAAAGAAAGAAACTTGAATAAGAAAAGTAGTGAGGTTAGTTATTGTGAGAAGTGTAGCAGTAATATTAGAACGATTTATATACCTAAAAGAGTTAAACCGTTAGCCGAGCATTTACGTGATATCATGATTGAACAAAACAAGAATGATATAACTACTCTCGATACTAACTTGTTAGAATATGCCATGAAAAGAGCTGGGTCTAGGTCGTCGTCGATAAATGGATCACTTTTGGCAACTACTATGAAAACTGTTAGAGGTAGAGAATTATTTGAGTATGTTGGAAGACGTTATTTTCCAAGCACAAGCAGATTTTATACAGTTTATGAATTAAAGGATAATGTTTAAGAAAGAGAAAAATAATTATGATATGTAAAAATGTTAATGAAGTTAGAACTTGTGTAGATTATCTTTGTGAAGTTATGAGAGAACGGCAATTAGTTGAAATTTCTGTTCTTAATGTTGATATTCTTGATGAAGTTATAAAAAAATCCAAATCTAAGACGAAATCATATAATAACTTTTTGTATCGTCTTACACATTCTGTTCAAGGTAAAGAACTATTTGAAGATATAGGAATATTTTATTATCCATATATCTGTTATAAAGGTTGTAGGGTTTACAAGCTAAAAAATCCACTTGAATAATAAAAAAAAATTAGAGAGGAATGATATTATGCTAAAATTGTTAGTGCTAGATGAACCTACTCAATTTGATACTTTTTGTAAATTGTGTGAAGAGGAAATAGAAGAAGATATTAGTTGTGTTCTTGCAAAAGATAAGAACAATAAATTTATGTTTGCTTTTTGTAGTTTGAAGTGTGCAGTTGAATATATTAATACTCCAACGGCTACCCCAGTAAGAAAAGTAGTAACAGCATCTACAAGAACTTTTGAGATATTTTAGTCGTTTAAATAATCATAGATTAACAAAGTGAAAAAAATGTAAAAATAATCGAGTGTTTTCTACTTTGAAAATATCAATTAGTGAGTTTTCACACTTTGAAAATGCTCGGTGACTTTTTCAAAGTTTCATAGGACAATTAATTCGGAGGTAATTATGGAAAGTAAAATTTTTGGATTAGCACGAGTGTCTAGTAAAGAACAAAATGAAGAGAGGCAAATATCAATTCTTAAAGAGTTTGGAGTTCAAGAAAGAGATATATACTGTGATAAGATTAGTGGTTCTAGAGAATGTATGGAGTCTAGAGAACAGTATAATCTATTGAAGAAAAACTTAAGAAAGGGAGATTTACTCGTTCTTCCGTCTTTAGATAGGTTATCTAGGGACTATCAGATTTTAAAAAATGAATGGGAATACATTACTAAAGTAATTGGTGCAGATATAGTGGTGCTTAATATGAGTTTACTTGATACAAGAACTAATAAAGATTTAATGGGAACGTTTATATCAGATTTAGTTATTCAGATTTTGGCTTTTTTCTCGGAAAAGGAGAGAAAATATAGTAAAGAAAGACAAAGACAAGGGATAGATAATGCCCTCAGTAAAGGAATTCGCTTCGGCAGACCCCGAATTGCTAAACCGGTCGCATTTGATGATTACGTAATGAAATGGCGCCGAGGTGAAATAAGCGCTGCTCAGGCTATGTCTGAATTAGGACTAAAAGAAAGTACATTTTATAAAATATTGAAAGAAAATAATTAAAATTAGTAAATAAGTATAATAAAGAAAAGAGGAATTATAATGATAGAAAAAAATGATCCATTTGGATTAGAAGAAAATAATGGAATTTTTATAAAGGAAGAAATGGTTGCACGTTATTATAGAACTGCAGCTGATAATAAGATGCAATTAAATAATCAAAAAAACAAGTTAAATAATTTATGTGTTTAAAAGGTAAAACATATTTTCAAATATCTACGGTAATGAAAGAAAAATATCCTAAAGCTTTTGCCTTTAATAGAAAAAATAAAGAGACTGGAGAAGTAGCAGCAGTTTATCGTGCTTGGAGTGATGGCTCTATATCTACAATTCTAAACAACAAATGTTATATAGGTACTTATGAATATAGAAAACGAGTTAAGGATAAGGAAACTATCGAGATAACAGACATTGTACCTAGAATAATCGAAGATGAAGTCTTTTATGAATGTCAAGAAAACATTAAAAAGAATACTCGTAATTATTATAGGTCAAAAAAGTATCTGTTTATGCAAAAGTTAGTATGTCCAAAATGTGAACGTGTTATGGCTTGTAGTGGAACAACAAAAACTAAATCAAATAGAGATTATCATTATTACAAATGTAAGGACTGTGGAGAGTTTTTTAGAGAAGAACATGTGGAAAAAGCTCTCATGGAAGAACTTGCACTAATTTTAGAAGTTTATCTAATCTTAGAATATAATTATGTCGTTATAGATGATGATACAGCAAAAGAATTAAATAAAGGTAAGTTAAACAATAAAATTAGATATGCAATAGATTCAATATCTATTGAACAAAGACTTAATAACTCAAACTATACATTTGTAAAACATTTATGGAATTTAGCAAGTTACGAAATGAGAAGTGACTTTATGTACACTTATATAGATTCACTAAAAATTAAGAAATATAAAGTGCATGGAGAAAAGGAACCGAGAATCAAATTATTAGATTTAAAATTAAAACCCTCTAAATTTAAAAAAATATTTGGAATGGTTGAAAAGAATATGATTGATTTTGTTGAGATAGAAAGCTCTGGAAATGATATAAGTGAAGCTATATTTAGTAGTAGAAAACAAGCGGATGAATATATTGAAGTACTAAGGAAAAAATATAAGATTAATGTTATAGATATATCGAAGTGGGAGATGTGGAATAATCGAGATAACGTATTTAAACAAATTAGTATTATAAGTAATCGCGCTGTTGAAAAAAACAATATACTTTGGTTGGAATTAGTTACATAGGTTATTGATATATTGAATTGGAAATGATAAAAAAATTTATGACGTTAATTTTATCTTTGTGATTTTGCGTTATTGTTATTTATTTATAGTGATGGTATAATATTTATGAAAGCAGTATTATTAATTTTAATGCTGCTTTTCTTTAAGAGGAGATGTTTATATGGCAGAAAAAGATAGAAAACAATTTTTTAATCAATTAGAAGAACACTCAGAAATAAAGTTAAAGGTTTTAATGGAATATGTTAAGATGTGGATGAGAAAAGTAGTCTTAAATCGATATAATAATAATCATAGCTGTTTAATAGTTGATACTTTTGCTGGTGTTGGAAAATATAGTGATGGGAGTTTTGGCTCTCCTTTATTGCTTATAAATGAAGCCATAAATTTTATAGAACAAGCAGAAGGGAATGCAAAAATGCCTATTGGCTCAATAAACCTTATTTTTATAGAAGCAAACGTTAATAATTTTAAGCAACTAAAACAAAATATAGAGGATTTAGTTGGGCAGGAACTAAAAGAAGATATTTTTAATCGAATTGACACTCATGGGAAGTTGCGTATAGCTATTTCAAACGATACACATGAAGATTTTGTAACCAACCTTATTTTGAGTATAGAAAATATAATTCCTACTTTTCTATTTATAGATCCATTTGGTTTTAAACTTCCTTTTGCATTAAATGAAAATTTATTGATGAAATACGATAATGTTGAATTATTAATTAATTTTATGTATGAAGAAGTGGGAAGATTTATAGAGGTTGAAAGTGTGGAGGAGAGCATGAAAACATTATTTGGCGTAGAGGATTTATCTTATATACTGAACCAAGTAAATGGAACAAGTGGCGCAACTAGGCGTGAAACAATAACGAACTTTTATAAAGATAGATTGTTAGAAGTAGGTGCAAATCATACTCTAAATTTCGATATTCAAAAAGCAAACGGAAGATTTAAAATGTGTTTGATTTATGCAACTAAAAATGTTCATGGTTTTGATGCAATGAAGAGTGTTTTAAATAGAATGTCTTCTGACGAGACCACTGATTTTGTATACAGTGTTGATAAAAATAAGGAACAATTAAAACTAATGCTTTATCCTAAAGATGAAATAATTATAAATGAACTATCTGAATATATTTATGATAATTTTAGAGGCGAAGATATTTGTTCAGCCGATTTAAAAACAGAAATAATGAAGCATGATTATATTCCTTCATCGTATTATACAAACGCTATGAAGAAGTTGAATAGAGAAGGTAAAATAGAAAAAGTATATAGAAATGTTGATGAAAAAGTAAGAGCAAATAGTTTCCCGCCAGACAGTTTTGTTAGATTTGTAGATGAAATAGAAGTTGAATTATGATATACTTATTATAGTAAGGTGGTGTGAATATGAATTGTAAAGATAGTATGGAACGTAAAACTTTACTTTATAAAACGGGTGTAGAGTATGGAGATTATACTATTAATCATGTGCAAGGATGTTCGCACGGTTGTTTATATCCTTGTTATGCTTTTATGATGGCAAAGAGATTTGGTAAAGTTAAAAACTATGAAGAATGGCTTGAACCTATAATAGTTAATAATGCAATTGAATTATTAAAAAAAGAATTACCGAAACAGAAGGACAAAATAGAGACTATCCATTTATGTTTTACTACAGACCCATTTATGTATGGATATGACGACATATGTAATTTATCTTTAGAAATTATTGAATTAGTTAGAAAATATGATATACCTATGACGGCTTTGACAAAAGGTGTGTTTCCAAAAGAGTTGACAAATTCTTCTAAAAAGAATAGTTATGGAATAACGTTAATTTCTTTAAATGAGGATTTTAGAGAACAAATGGAACCAGGATCAGCACCATACAGAGACAGAATAAAAAGTTTATATAATCTACATAAAGAGGGTTTTAATACTTGGGTAAGTATAGAACCTTATCCAACACCTAATTTTATTGAACAAAATTTTCTCGAAATATTAGATGCAGTTAAGTTTGTTGATAAAATTATTTTTGGTAGATTACACTATAATAAAAAAGTATCACAGTATAAAGATTATAAAAAATACTACAATGAACTATCTAAGCAAGTAATTAAATTTTGTGAGGAAAATAAAATAGAATATCATATTAAGAATAAAACAATTACTGAGGAAGAAAAGATTGATTTTCAAACTGCATAAGTTATCATTTTCAAATATTCTTCTGCTATATTAATAACAACATTATATAAGTGATGTTGTTTTCTTTTGTTTTTCTATATATAATTAATTTGTTCTAAATTGAAATATTGTTATGATACTAAAAAAATGCTATACTAAATGTATCAAATGGAAAAGAAAAGGTAAAAATCAAAAGTTTTGTAAGCCCTCTTACATGGGTGCCAATTTGAAATCAAACTCTAATTACATATTAGAGTTTTTTTGATATAATATATTTGAGTTATATAAAGTTAGAAATATTGAAGCGCATTTAGAGCGTTATGAAAAAGTATAGGAGGAAACTATGTCAAGTATTGAATATTATGATATGTTTTGTGAAAGCCAACATGATAAATCTTTATATAAGATGTATGTTTATGATGTTGTAAATTCTAGACATATAGAGGAAAAGTTTCATTATAAAAATTTTATTTTAATTAGTTATGTAATGAAAGAAATAAGTATTGTTGAAAAAGCAAGAAACATTAAAATATTATATGATGGAAATGATTTGATTCATCGCGATGTATATAAAAAATTACCAGATGATATTTCTAATATACTTATGGATAATAATTATAAAATAAAAGAAAATCCTCTTATAAAAACAGCTAGTAGAGCTGATATGATTGAACCAATTATACTTGGGGATGCGATTGCATTTACTGTTTATAATAATACGATTACAGACTATGAAGTAGATGCTATTTTTGAAGAGTCTAAAAGGAAACTTAATATTAATTATAATTTTCACAAAATAAGTGGTTGTTACAATACTAATGACTATGTATTAGGTGGGAAGATATTATTTCGGGGATATTGTTTTCAAATTTTATCAGAATATCATAAAACGGATTTAAATAAGCAAAAGAAATTAATTAAAAAAAGAACCTCGTAAAAATACGAGGTTTTGTTATCTAAAATAATACAATAATTAAAAGTACAAACAATACTATTAAAATACACGGATTACATCTTCCAGCAATATTACCCATAATAATCCCTCCCTTGTTATAGGTTATTAAAAAACTACAAAAATGCGTATATAAACAACCTTAATTTTAGAAAAAAATGATATTTAGTCCAAATTATGTGTGTGTTTATAATATGTACAAACATAATCTCCCATGATATAATTAATTTATATTAAAAGATAGGAGAATAATATGAATATAGGAATTGCTACAGATCATCGTGGTGTCAAACAAAAAGAAAAATTAATAAAATATTTAGAGAAAAAGGGCCATACTATATATAACTATGGAACTGATAATGAAGTTTCAGTTGATTATCCTGATTATGCTTTTAAAATAGGCGAAAAGATTAATGAGGGTGAGATTGAAATTGGTGTTTTAATTTGTGGTACTGGCGTTGGGATGTGTATTGCCAGTAATAAAGTTAAAAACATTAGATGTGCCAAAGTTGATAATTTATTAGAGGCCAAATTATCTAGAACACATAATAATGCCAATGTAATAACTTTATCTAGTTATATGAGTTTAACGAGAATGAAAGATATCCTTGATGTTTTTCTGAAAACTAGTTTTAGTGGGGATGAAAGACACGTGAGAAGACTAACAAAGATTGATAATTATTTAAATGAGTATTAAAGCGTTGTTATATATTTTCGTTACTCCAATTGTTATTTGGGCTCTAGATGGTGTTAATATTAATTCTATATTTAAAAAGAATAAGATTTATCAGGCGAGCATATTATATATTATGATTTGTTTGAGCTTGTCTTATCTGGTTGTTAACTTTTTTATGGATTTTTTTAATTATACTAAAATTATTTAGGGTTAGCAGTATTTGTTTGGTTTACTAATGTAATACGGAGGGATACTGTGAATCTTAAAAAAATAATAATAACTACTTTAATCATTGTTTTTATACCATTTTTAATAATAACAATATTTATTCAAGAAGATAAATATGATTTTAAATATGTATCAAATATGAATGTTAGGGTTAAAAGAGATAATGGCAAAGTTGAACATGTTCCTTTTGAAGAATACATTGTTGGTGTTTTAGCCGGTGAGATGCCAGTAAGCTTTAATATGGAAGCCTTAAAAGCTCAAACTGTTGCAGCTAGAAGTTATGTAATGAAGAAAATGGCTTATAATAAGGATAAAGATTATGATGTTGTAGATACTATTATGAATCAGGTTTATTTAGATGAAGAATATTTAAAAACAGCCTGGAAAGAAGATTTTGATCCTAAAATCAAAAAAATAAGACAAGCCGTTAATGCGACTCGTGGTGAATATTTAGAATATAAGGGAAGTGTTGTAGAGGCTTTCTTTTTTTCTACTAGTGTTGGTAAAACCGAAAATAGTGAAGATGTTTTTATTAATAAAGTTCCTTATTTAAGAAGTGTAGATTCTTCTTGGGAAGAAGGTGTTTCACCAGTATTTTATGATTATTTCGATTTTTCAATAGGTGACTTTTGTGCGAAATTGGGTCTTAGTAAAACTTCAAAGATAACTTATAAAATATTAAAAACAACAAGTACTGGCCGGGTAAAAGAAATAATGATTAACGGTAAAGTGTTTTCAGCGGGTGAAGTTGTTACTAATCTCGGACTACGTTCGGCTTTTTTTACAATTGTTCAAAACAACGATAAAATAAAAATAACGACCAAAGGTTATGGACACGGAGTTGGTATGAGTCAGTATGGAGCAGAAGCAATGGCCAGACTTGGATACAGTTATGATGAGATTTTAAAACATTATTATTTGGGTGTTGAAATTAAAAAAATTTAAAAAAGCGAATAAAAAACTTGTTAATGTTCACACTTTAAATAGAGGTGAAATTAATGGAAAAGAGAGTATTAAAAAAGGGTGTTGTTTATGCAGGATATGTTACTGGAATTTTATTAGTTGTCGGTTTGATTTATGTTATAGAAATATCAATTTCTAAAAATATTTTTAAGCCAGAAGATGATGATTATGATTATGTATCCAAAACAATTGTGGAAGAAGAAACACCAGTTGTTAATGTTGAAAAAGTAATTAAGCGTCCCTATATGAACGAAGAAATCAAAATTATTAAAGGTTATTATGATTATTTAGCAGATAATGCGAAGCAAGAAATATCTATTATCTATCATGCGGATACTTATTATCAAAATAGTGGAGTAGACTATGGTGGTGTTGAAAAATTTGATATAATATCAATTTTAGATGGGACAGTCATTGATGTTAAAGAAGACAATTTACTTGGCAAGATTGTTGAAATTAAACACAGTAATGACATGATTAGTGTTTATCAAAGTTTAAGTGAAGTAATGGTTAAAAAAGATGATCCGGTTATTCAAGGACAAATAATTGGGAAAAGTGGTAATTCTAATTTTAGTAAAGATTTAGGTGATCATTTGCATTTTGAATTTATCTACAAAGGACAGGCTGTTAATCCTGAAGAATACTATGAAAAAGGATTAGGTGATTTATAGGGGCAGAGCTCCTTTTTAGGTCTAAAAAACCTTTAATTAACTATAATTAATTAAAGGGGAGTATATATGAATGAGATAATTTTTAATCGTGTTATTATGGAAGCCGATTATATTCTTAAAACAGAAAAAACGATTCGTGAAATAGCAGAAGTTTTTAATGTGTCTAAAAGTACTGTTCATAAAGATTTACAAGAGAGATTACCTATTATTAATAAAAATGATTATAATGAAGTTGATAAAATATTAAAACATCATATTAAGATAAGGCATTTAAGAGGTGGGGAGTCAACCAAAAAAAAGTATTTAAAATTAAGGAAATAACTACCAAATAAAAACAGTCTATGATATAATAATTGAAGGAAATGAGGCGGATAATATGTTTAATATGTTTTCAAAGGATATTGGACTTGATTTAGGTACAGCGAACGTACTTATTCATATTAAAGGCCAAGGTATTGTCTTAAACGAACCAAGTGTTGTTGCAATTGATTCAGAAACAAAAAAACCGCTTGCAGTTGGTAAAGAAGCGAGAGATATGCTTGGTCGTACACCAGGAAAGGTAAAAGCTATTAGACCAATGAAAGATGGAGTTATAGCAGATTTTGAGATTACTGAAATTATGCTTAATCATTTTATCAGAAAAGTAAATGGTCGTAGTTTTTTTTCAAGACCAAGAATTTTAATATGTTGTCCTTCTAATATTACTCAAGTTGAGAAAAATGCTATTAAAGAAGCTGCTGAAAGAACAGGAGCAAAAAAAGTTTTTTTAGAGGACGAGCCTAAGGTAGCTGCAATTGGTGCAGGAATGGATATTTCTAAACCAAGTGGGAATATGGTTATTGATATTGGTGGTGGAACTACTGATATTGCAATTCTTTCTTTAGGGGGAATTGTTACTAATTCTTCAATCAAAATTGCTGGTAATGTTTTTGATGCTGATATTATGAAGTATATTAAAGAAAAGTATAAGTTGTTAATAGGGGATAGAACATCTGAAGAAATCAAGATGACTATTGGTACCGTCTTTCCAAATGATAAAAATGAAAAAATGGAAGTTAGAGGTCGTGACTTAGTAACAGGATTACCTCATACAATAACAATTTGCTCATTAGAGGTTGAAGAGGCTTTAAGAGAAAGTGTTTACATGATTGTTCATACTGCTAAAAATGTATTAGAACAAACACCACCTGAATTATCTGCTGATATTATTGATAAAGGAATTGTGGTTACTGGTGGTGGCGCTTTAATTGAAGGATTTGATCAACTTTTATCTCATGAATTAAAAGTTCCTGTTTTTATTGCTGAAAGTCCACTTACTTGTGTTGTTGAAGGGACAGGCGTTTTGTTAGAAAATATTCATTTGATTGACAAATAAAAGTTAGGTTAAAATAATATAAGTTTAATTTGTAGACTTATATTATTTTTTTTGTTAAAATTAGTATGGTGATATGAATGACTAATGAGAACATCTCATATATATTTTTAATGGTTTTTTCAACTCTACTATTTGTAGCATTTATGATTCCTTTTATTAAAAAGGTTGCTATTCATATTGGAGCTATGGATATTCCAAATGAAAGAAAGGTTCATAAGGTACCGATCCCAAGATTAGGTGGATTAGGTATTTATTTAGGCTTTTTACTTGGATATATGATTTTTGGTGAACCAAGTGAAATTATGAATGCTGTTTTAATCGGTAGTTTCATTATTGTAATAACAGGTGTTGTGGATGATATTAAACCACTTAAATCATCAACTAAGTTTATTGGACAATTGATTGCAGCATGTGTTGTTGTATTTTATGGTAATATTTTATTACAAGACATAAGTGCCTTTGGCTTATACATTCATTTTGGGTTTTTAACTTATCCATTAACAATATTTTTTATTTTAGGATGTATTAATTGCATGAATTTTATTGATGGATTAGATGGTTTAGCTGGTGGAATAAGTTCAATTTACTTTTTAACAATTGGAATTATTGCTGTTATTCAACAAAAAACAGGATTAGATTTTGTTTTAACATTTACTATGTTAGGTTCTACTATAGGATTTTTAGTTCATAACTTCTATCCTGCTAGTATCTTTATGGGAGATAGTGGATCGATGTTTTTAGGTTTTATTATTTCTGTTATAGCACTTTTAGGATTTAAAAACGTTACGATGACATCATTAATTGTCCCCTTGCTTATATTAGCAATTCCCATTCTTGATGTAATTTTTGCAATTTTAAGAAGATTTATTAAAGGTCAAAGTATTTCGACCCCTGATAAATATCATATCCATCATCAATTGTTAAAACGTAATTTAAGTCAACAAACAGTAGTACTTATTATTTATGTAATTAATATTTTGTTTGCGGCAGCATCAATTGTATATATATTAAAATCATCAGTTGGTTATATTATATATGGATTGCTTATTATTATTGTCTTGACGTTTATTTTAAAAACGGATGTGATTATTAGTCACGAAGATTTAAAAGAAAAAATAGTAAATGGGTTAAAATTTAGAAAAAATAAATAAAGGTATAAAAACCTTTTTTTTATTGATACTAAAAATGGTGATATATTATGAGTGATCTTATTGATGTTAAATGGATGGAATTGTTAGATGTATTTATAAGAGCGATGTTATCACTAGTTACACTATTTTTAATAACTAAAATGCTAGGTAAAAAGCAAGTATCTCAATTAAGTTTGTTTGATTATGTGATTGGAATATCAATAGGTAATTTTGCTGCTGAAATGACGATTAATTTGGAGTCCCATTATTTGAATGGAATTTTGGCAGTAGTTGTTTTTGGGGTAATGGCTTACCTTGTATCGTATGCTACTCTTAAGAGCATTAAGTTAAGGCGTTTTTTTATGGGGACACCAACTATTATGATTCAAAATGGTAAGCTGTTAGAAAAAAACATGGTTAAAGTTAAGTTAGATATTAATGATTTATTAGAAGAATGTCGGGGCAAAGGTTATTTTGACATATCTGAAATTGAATACGCAATTATGGAGGTAAATGGAACTTTAAGCATTTTGCCTAAAGGAAAATATAAGCCGTTAGTCATTGGAGATATGAATTTTCCAGTTCAAAAACAAGGATTATGCGCCAATATAATTATTGATGGTAAATTAATGAATAATAATTTAAAGACAGTCCAAAAGAATGAAGAGTGGTTATTAAAAGAACTTAAAAAACAAGGTTATTATAATTATGAGAAAATATTACTGGCAACAGTAGATGTTGATAACAAGCTCGTTGTGTATGAAAGAAATAGGGAAGTGGAACCAAAGGATGTACTAGAGTAATTGTTTTCAAATAGATTTAATTGTCAATGTGAAACAATATATTTCATGTTTTTGTTTACATATTTAAATAGGATATGATATAATATGCCAGTTAGAGGAAGTGTATTTATGAAAAACATTAGAAATATAGCAATAATTGCCCATGTTGACCATGGAAAAACAACATTGGTTGATAAATTATTGCAAAAATCAGGAACATTTAGAGAAAACGAAGTTGTTGGAAAAAGAGTAATGGATTCCAATGATATTGAAAAAGAACGTGGAATTACTATATTATCAAAAACAACAGCGATTAATTATAAAGATTTTAGAATAAATATTTTAGATACTCCAGGTCATGCTGACTTTGGTGGTGAAGTTGAACGTATAATGAATATGGTTGATGGTGTTTTATTAGTTGTTGATGCGTATGAGGGAACAATGCCTCAAACTAGATTTGTATTAAAAAAAGCATTAGAAGCAAAAGTAATACCAATTGTTGTTGTTAATAAAATTGATAAAGATACAGCAAGACCAAAAGAAGTAGTTGATGAAGTTTTAGACCTATTTATTGAATTAGGTGCTGATATAGATCAATTAGACTTCCCGGTAATTTATACTTCAGGATTAGCAGGTACTAGTAGTTTGAGTCCAAATGTGGAAGATCAAGAAGATACTATGAGCCCTGTTTTAGATATGATTATTAATTATATTCCTGCTCCTAGAGTAAGTGAAGGGACATTACAATTTCAACCTGCACTTCTAGACTATAATGATTATGTTGGAAGAATAGGAATTGGTTTAGTTAAAAGGGGAACTATTAAAGTTAATGAAATGGTTTCTTGTGTTAGATTAGATGGAAGTATTAAACAATTTCGTATTCAAAAATTGTTTGGTTTTTTTGGACTTAATCGAATTGAAATAAATGAAGCAAGTGCAGGAGATATTATAGCAGTTGCAGGATTATCAGATATTAGTGTTGGTGAAACTTTATGTAACGTTGGTAAGGAAGAAGCTTTACCACATTTAAGAATCGATGAACCAACTTTACAAATGACTTTTGGAGTTAATAGTAGTCCGTTTAATGGAAAAGACGGTAAATTATTAACAGCCAGAAAAATTGAGGAACGTTTATTTAAACAAACAGAGAGTGATGTAAGTTTACGAGTAGAGCAAAATGATTCAGAGTCTTGGATTGTGTCTGGTCGTGGGGAATTACATTTATCTATATTAATTGAAAATATGCGTCGTGAAGGATTTGAACTAGAAGTATCGAAACCACAAGTTATTATTAAGGAAATAGATGGTAAAAAATGTGAACCTTATGAAGATTTACAAATGGATGTTCCAGAAGATAGTGTTGGAACTGTTATTGAAAATTTAGGAGTTCGTGGGGGAACAATGTCTAACATGATTAATATTAATGGACAAGTTCGTTTAAATTATGTTATTCCGTCACGTGGTCTTATAGGTTTTAGAACCGTATTTATGACAATGACAAAAGGGTATGGAATCTTAAATCATACCTTTAAAGAATATTTACCAATTGAAGTGCATGAAATTGGTGAAAGAAAACTTGGTGTTTTAGTGTCAATGGAAAATGGTAAATCATCAGCTTATGGAATTGGTCAATTAGAAGATCGTGGAAGCATGTTTATTGAACCGGGAACTGAAGTATATGAGGGAATGATTGTTGGTGAATGTAATCGCGAAAATGATTTAGCAGTTAATGTTGTTAAAGGAAAACAATTAACTAATATGCGTGCTTCGGGCAGTGATAAAACAGTCGTTTTAAAACGTCCTCGTCCAGTTACACTTGAATATGCACTAGATTATATAAATAGTGATGAATTAGTTGAGATAACACCTAAAAACATTAGATTAAGAAAGAAAATTTTAAATACTAATGAGAGAAAAAAGTTTGATAGTAGAAAATAGATAGATCGTTAGATCTATCTTTTTATTTCGTTTTCTATTAAAATACTAATGATTTCTGTGAGACTTACAGTATCAAACATTAATAATTGGGGAAACATACTAATAGTTGTGAATCCTGGGATGGTATTTATTTCATTAATGTATATTTGGTTATTGTTCTCGTCAAAGAAAAAGTCAACACGTGAAAAACCACTAGCACCAATACCTAAAAAAGCCTTTTTTGCATATTCCTTAATTAACGAAGAAATATTTTTTGGTAGTTTGGCTGGAATAATAGTTTGTGATGTATCATTTTCGTATTTAGCGTTGTAATCATAAAATTCATTAGCTGGTACAATTTCTCCAATAGTTGATGCAATTAGTTTTTTATGTTCGATAACAGAACACTCTAATTCTTTGGCGTTAATAAACTTTTCAACAACAATAACAACATCGTAATTACTAGCAACTTCAATTGCCTTAGTTAGTTCTTTTTTATTATTAGCTTTAGTTATTCCAATTGATGAACCACCATTAGCAGGTTTAACAATTACTGGAAAATTCAATTGTTTTTTTATTTCTTTTATTGAATAGTTAGGATAAGTAAAAGTCATATATGGTAGTTGGGGGATTTCTAAATAATTAAAAATAATTTTAGCCATTCTTTTATCCATTCCGAGGGCACTGGCTAACGTTTTTGAACCGACATACTTAATGTCAAATAAGTCTAAGAAACCTTGCAATTTGCCATCTTCTCCATTATTACCATGGGTAATTGGAAAGATAATATCGAACTTTGATAAATAAGTGATTATATTGGATATTAAATGAATATTTTCGGATTTTCTCCATGTACCGTTTTTTAAATATGATGGATTATCACTAAAAACATAGAAGCGATTTGATTCATCAATTATAACAGTTGTTAATTCATACTTTTGTTTATCAATGTTTTCGATTATTGTTACAGCTGACAAACATGAAATATAATGTTCTGTTGACCTGCCACCACATAAAAGTAAAACTTTTTTCAAAATATACACCTCGATATAGTATATGAGATTGATATTATAATTAACAATTTATTGACAGTTATAAAATTATAAATTAAAGATATAAAAAAATGTTGTGATATACTTAATATAATAAAGGAGAATATTATGAAGGAAAATAATGATTTAGATATAGAGATTATTGAAGTATCATTTGATAATGAAGTAATTAAATCCATTAAGAAAAAGAAAAGAATCACTCCTTTATCAATTATATTATTATTACTGATAATTTCGATGATCCTTTTTAGTGCATGTTATTTAATATATTCTAGTCCTAAAAGATTATTAATTAAGGGAATGGAAAAAATAACCGGAAATCTTGAGTATTTATATGAGCCATTAATGAGTAATATAAGTATAGACGGAAACAAGACAACTATCGGGGATATATTGTTAGACATTAAATTAAATTCTGAAGAAACAGATAAAAATACACAAATAATTGTTGATAATCTTAATAAAACAAAAATAACCTATGAGTATCAAAATGATTTAACTAATAAAAAAACAATGGTTAATATATTAGGCATTTTAGAAAAAAAAGAATTATTTGATTTAAACTTTTACAGTATTCAAAATAAACAATATTTGTTTTTAAAAAATGTGTATGAAAAATATATTGAAATTGGTACAGTTAAAAATTTAGAAGCAAATGATACAACTAAAACAATTGAAGAAATTAAATATTTAAGTAACTTAATTAAAAAAAGTTTGTTAGAAAATATAAATAAAACAAATATTAGCAGTGAAAAAACAAAAGTTAATATAAATAAAAAAGAATTAAGTGTAAAAAAAGCAACTTTATTTATTACTCCAAAAGATCAAAAAGAATTATATAACAAAGTTATTGATTATATAAATGAAGATGATAGAGCATTAGAAATATTAAAACGATACAATATAGATTTAAAAAAAGAACCAGTTATTGATAAAAGTTCTAAAGATATTATTTTTTCAGTATATTATAAAGATTTAACTAATGAAATTGTGATGATGGAACTAATGACTGGAACAAACGAAAAAATTGTTTATACCGTTGGTAGTGAAGATATAATAGAATTTTTTAGTGACAATAAGGTCGTGTTTAGATTTTCAATTATATTAGAATCTGATAAGTTTATTATAAATGCCAAGTTATCAGACAAAACAATCTTGATGATTAACGGCGAAAAGTTTTTAGAAGATTATATATTTACTTTAAATCTTATTAATACAGATTATACGATAATTGGAAAATTTATATTAAATTATGAAACTATTACCAAAAATATTGAATATACTATTATTAAGGATTTCAATATTAAAGTTGCAAAGCAAGGAAAAGAATTAATTAGTGTAGGTATCGTTGATAGTGCCAAAATAAGTAAAGGTGCGAATATAACTGATAATATTGGTGATACTGTTTTAGTTAGCGAATTAACTGAAAAAGAAATTAGCGATATTATTAAAAAATTAAGTTTAACTATAAATAAACTTATAGAAAAATAAAAAAAGCATAATTTTAATAGATAGTTAACAATATTAGGTATAAATAGAGAAAACACTTGCATATTAATTAGTGATGTGTTATATTAATATTGGTTTAAAAATTATTTCGTTACTTTCCAATTCTTGGAGTCCCAAATAAGTATTAAATCAAATCGAAAAAGGAGGTTACGAAATGGAAAATAAAGAATACAACGATATTACTCTAATCTGTAAAGATTGTGGAAAAGAATTTGTTTGGACATCTGGAGAACAAGCGTTCTATGATGAAAAAGGATTCACAAATCCACCGGCAAGATGCCCAGAAGATCGTGCTAAGAAAAAAGCTGAACGTAATAATAGAAATGATTTCAGAAGAAATGATTCAAACAGTACGTTTGCATACAGAACAGATAAATAATCATATAATATTGAATATTTGAACTCTTATTAATGTAAGAGTTTTTTTGTAAATAAAAATACTTAAAAATTAAGTATTTCTTTTATATTTAGATATATAATAATCACGTAGTTCTTTAAATCTGTTGTAATGAATAATTTCTCTTTGACGCAAAAATGAAAGGGGTGCTAGAACATCCGGATCATTAGTTTCATTCATTAAGTGTTCGTACATCACTCTTGCTCGTTGTTCAGCGGCCATATCGCTCTCTAAGTCCGCCCAATAATCTCCAGTTGCTTCAATATATGCTGAAGTAAAAGGCACACCATTAGTGTCTGTCGGGAATAATGCATGATCATGTTGAGTATAATGACCACCTAGACCTGCTGCTTCAAACTCTTTAATTGAAACATCATCACTTAATTGATAAATCATAGTAGCAATCATCTCAACGTGTGCCATTTCTTCGGTTCCAATGTCAGTTAATAAAGCTTTCCCACGTTCATCAGGCATTGTATATCGTTGATTTAAATACCTTAAAGCAGCTGCTAATTCACCATCTGGTCCTCCATACTGTGCAAACAAGTATCTGGCCATTGCTGGATCCTTACGCTTTATATTAATCGGATATTCAAGTTTTTTTTCATAAATCCACATAATTTACCTCCTATTTATTTTCCCATGGCCAGGGTTTCTTATTCCATGACCAAGGAAATGCAGTTAATGAATCTCCACTAAGTAATAGTGGTCCATATTTTGAATCGTATTCCTTTTTCATATCATTTAACTGAGTTCGATATTGATTAAAAAGATTAAGCATATTTCGATCTTCTGGGTGAACATCCAAATATAAATTTAAATCGATAGTTGCAAAACATAAAGCATCAATATAAGTAAGTAGTTGTGCTTGTTCATTAAGTGGTTGAATTTCATATGGTTTAGATATTTTGTAAGGATCATAAAGGGACGGGAACATATTACCGTGAATAAAACCGGTATAAGGGTCAAACAAATTATTGGTAGTGTTATAATTATTATCACTAATATCTTTATAATAATTACTATTAGGATAATTTTGATAGTTATTCATCTAAATTCCTCCTCGAAATATAGTATGAAATTAAGATATTAGTGTATAGGCTCTAATCTATATTTAAGAAAACAGTAAAAAAGGTTGCTTTTTAAATAATTTTTTGATAACATATTAATACATGGCGATTATGGTGAAGTGGTTAACACGGCGGATTGTGGTTCCGTTATTCGTGGGTTCGATCCCCACTAGTCGCCCCATATAATGAAAAATTGAACACTCATATTATTGAGTGTTCTTTTAATTTTTAATTCATATTAATCTTTTTAATTTGTAGCACACAAAATTTTTATATCAATTAAAATTTTGTTTGATATCATAAAATCTATATTATTTTGATCTTGTTTTCTTTGTTGTCATATCCATAGTTACGACATTTTCAACAATTTTAGTTAAAGAATCTAGATGCATAAGGGATTTTATATCCTTTTTTAGGTAACCATTTAAGTTCATAAAACGTCTATAACCATCAACAGAAGGATTTCTATTTGTCTCTAAATAATACCAACTATCATTATTAGAGTTATAGATAAAATCAATTCCTAATACTATACCTTTTTTAGAACCCCAGAATGTGGATATTTCCTTGCATTGTTCAACTATTGTTTCTGGCAAAGCTAGAGTATCGACATTGATATCATGAAGAGTTAGCATTATTTCGTCATCAGCGTTAAGATTACTTGTTTCTATATTTAATGGAATTACTCTACCTCCACCAGCTGCATTAGAAATAATATTTTTAGAATTAAGATAATAAGGTGAGTTTGGATCGTTTAAATATTCACAAGGGTTAAAAATATCAACTCCAAAGTTTTTAATTCTTTTTTTAGGTGTTTTATCCATTGAGACTAAAAATAATGAAGATAATATATCACCTGTGCAAGTGGTAAATACTCGAATAGAGCTATTAACACCTTCAAAACTCTTGACATATTCTTGAAACACGAATTCACTTTTCAAGTTAATTTGTTTACTTTCAGGTAATTCAAATAATGATATGATTCTTTTTAGTTGTTCTTGATTTTCAATTAAATATTTATCTTCTCCACGATTAGCAGTATTGTTTTTAAAAACAACTGGCAAAAAAACGTTTTTCAAATAATCATCAACTGATAATGTTAAAGGAACTTTAACATTAGGAAAAGTATTATATTCTTCTTCAATTAATCCTTTGGTGATAGATTCCGTACCTAACAAATCAAATAGTTGACCGTCATTATGATAGTCACTCATTTCTGTTATAATTGTAAACCCTAATTTTTGAGCTACTTCATTAAATTTATTCATTATCTCAGATATCCTTAAAGTTAAAGATATGGGCATGGTCTTATTTTTAGAAAAATAATATTCATAAGCCATTTCAACTAATTCTTTTCTTTGTTCTGGAATCAAAAGATAGGTTTTATTTTTTAATCGATATGGAAATTCAGTAACAATGTCATCGGCCAAATCTAAAAAAATTGATGACGATTCTTTTTTATCAGACAAATTATTTTGATGATTTTTAATTTTTTCTGCTATATTCATAAATATCTCCCTATGCTAATATTTGTTCAACTCAATTATATCATTTTAAAACATTATTTCACAATATATATGGTCATTATCGAAAAATGAGTTTGTAATTATATAAAGAATGTTAAGAATCTATTAAATTTTAATGTTAGTATGTTATAATTTGAATAGATACTAAAATGAGGGGGAATTAGAATGAATAGATTTAATGAATTATATGAAGAAAATAAAAAGTTGGATAAAATATTTTGTGATTTATACGACAATAATAGGGACATATTTGAAAAAAATGTATTGGAGTTATTGGTTGAATTAGGTGAGTTAGCAAATGAAACTAGATGTTTTAAGTACTGGTCAAATAAAAGACCTAGTGATAAAAGTATTATATTAGATGAATTTGCCGATTGTATGATTATGGTTTTATACTTTTGTAATATTTTAAAGATTGATTTAAATGAAGAGTTTGGAGAATTAGAAGATAAAAATGTTATTCAACTTTTCATTTATTTGTATCACGAAAGTTCAATGCTGTTAGAAGACTTTACTAAATTAAGAATTAAAAATATACTAGGTAATCTTGTTAAGTTAGGGGATGCCCTTGGGTTTAGTGATGAAGATATTATTAATGGCGGATTACTAAAAATAGAACGCAACAAATTAAGAATAGAAAATGGTTTTTAAATTATAAAGGGAGATGGATTATGAAAACACCACTGAGATTTCAAATAACTGAGTTTGATTGTGGAACAATATCATTATTAAATGCTATTAGTTATTTATTTAACAGGGAAGAGATACCCGCTGAATTAGTTAGAGCAATTAATTTATATACTTTGGATTGTTATGATGAGAAAGGTAATCTAGGTGCAGGCGGGACTAGTCGGCATGCTATTGATTTATTAACACATTGGATTACTAGCTTTGCAAAAAGTAAAAATTTTAATATTGAATGTGAAAGATTTGAAGGTAAAGAGGTTACTTTGGATATATTAAAACAATGTTTAAATAAAAATGGTGTTGTGTTTATCCGTTGTTGGCAAAACTGCGAGCATTATGTAATAATTACAAAGATTGATGATGAGTATGCATATATATTTGATTCTTATTATTTAGACGAAAATTATTACGATAAAGATAAGGAAGTAAAAATAATATTTGATCAACCTTTTTTATATAACCGTGTAGTTACATTAAATAGATTATTTTCTGATACAAAGAAGGATTTCGCTCTTGGTGATGTTGTTAAACGTGAATGTGTTTTAATAACTAAAAAATAAAATAAAAAAGGCCTGAATAATTTCAGGTCTTTTTGCAACAATTAATATCTGTTTTTGTTGCTGAAGTTTCTATTGTTATTACGTTCAGCTTTTTTCTTATCGCGACATTCTTTGCATCTTGCAGGTTCATTTGTGAATCCTTTTTCTTCATAGAATGCTTGTTCGCTTACTGTGAATACAAAATCTGCTCCACAATCTTTACAAACGATTGTTTTATCTTTCTTTTCCATTGAGATACCTCCTTCTTCGAAAATTGTTTATATAAATATTTAAACTCTTCAAACCTTTTCAAATTTGGAAATATTGAAATAAGTAATAAACTCAAATCAATAATATCACAAATTTTGAATATTAGGAATACCTTTTTTGAATTTATTTTAAATAATCAATAATTTTTAAAAGGGTAGAAAGAAGATTGTGAATCTCAATGTTGAGTTCTCATTTGTTTTAAGTGTTCCTCAAAAGCTGGTAGTCCATAATCCTTATTATAATAATCGGAAAATTCATTTAAATGAGCAAGTGCGATTTTCATTGTTAATATTAGATTGTCGTCAGTTACATTGGTTTTTGGATCTACGGCTCCGTGTTCCAACTCTATATTAACACCCGTTATTAAATCTTCAATTGCAAATTTATCAAAAGTAATTCCTAACATTTTAGCAGTATTAAATATTTGTTCTTTACTATACATATTGTACCTCCTGTTTATAATATATATATTTTGAATATTTTGTTATGTGATATAGACCCTTATTTATATTTTTTGGTACAGCGGTGACAACTTTATTTTGTTTAATACTGTTTGGACTTGGTGAATTAATTGAATCAATTAAAACTAATAATGATCTATTAAGGAATATCCAAGAAGAACTTGAATAAAAGTAAAATTAAAAGGATTGTCACCTGTTCAGTACAGATTACAATCCTCTACTTAATAACTAATTTTAAAATGTCCAACTTTTGGGGTTCATTTCAGTTTCATCTGTTTTTTATTTACTATTTTGTCTATACTAATTTTAGGTGATAAAATGAAATCAATATGGATGAAAGATTATGTTAATAAAAATTTACCAACAATTGAAAAAGATACGGAAACACCAGTTTTAATAATTGGGGGAGGAATTGCTGGATTAATGTGTGCTTATAACTTAATGAAAAACAACATTAATTTTATTTTGGTTGATGGTCGTAAAATCGCACAAGGTGTTAGCTCAAAAACAACGGCTCAAGTAAGTATTGCTCATGATAAATTATATGATGAAATAAAAAAGAAGCATAGCAAAGAAAAATCAATATTATATTTAAAAAATCAAATAGAAGGTCTTAGCATAATTAATCAGATTATAAGGGATGAAAAAATAGAATGTGATTATAAAGAGGAGAATACTATATTATGTTCTAACGAAGAAAAAAATAAAGAAACTTTAATTGCTCAACATGAACTTATAAAAAAATATAGTGAAGTCGAAATGGCTGATTCATCAAACTCTATTTTCAAATATAAACAAGGTCTTGAATTTAAAAAACAATTTATTTTTAATCCAATGAAATACATGATGGGAATAATCGATATTTTACTAAATAAAAAATCAAACCTATTTGAAAATTCATTAGTAACTAAAATTGAAAAAAAAGAAAATGGTTATGAAGTAATGATTAATGAAAAATATAAAATAAAAACCCCAAAAATTGTGATGGCTTGTCATTATCCAATTTTAAATCCTGACAATTTATACTTTACAAAAATATATCAAAGTAAATCTTATGTAATAGCTTTTGAAACCAAATTAAAAATTTCTGCAAATTATATTTCACTTGACCCTCCATATTTTTATATCCGAACATATGATGATAAAACTTTAATAATCGGAGGTGGAGATCACTACACTGGAGTTGATATTGACATTAATAGAAGATATCGACTTCTAATTGACAAGATATATAGTTTAGATAAGGATGCGAAGATAAAGTACAAATGGTTTACAGAGGATTGTATGCCAATTGATTCGCTACCGTTTATCGGGAAATATTCCAATAAAAATCCTGATATAATCATCGTCACTGGCTTTCAAAAATGGGGATTTACCAATAGCCATATTGCTGCTAAAAATGTTGTTGATATGATTATTGATGACAATTACGAAACAATATGTAAACCTAAACGGTTTACATTGATAAAAGATTTGAAATCAACAATTAGAATGGTTGGACATAGTGTTGACGGATTACTACTTAGCAAATTATTTGTTTCAAAATATAAATTAAATGAAATAAAAATTGGAAGTGGTAAGGCTATGCGTTTTAACGGGATTAATGTACTAGTTTACAGGGATAGTAAAGATGATTATGTATTTTTGAAAAACAAATGTACACATCTTGGTTGTTCACTAATTTGGAATGATGTGGATAAATTGTGGGAGTCAAAATGCCATGGTTCTATTTTTGATAAATACGGGAAGGTAGTTTACGGACCTGCTATAAGAGATTTAGAGAAACTTAGTTTTTGAAAATTAAGTTCTTTTTATTTGCAAAATAAAAGTGATATAATATAAATGTATGGAGGATGATAAAGTGGACCTAAAGGAAATAAAAATAATTGGTATTGCTGGAAGTTTGAGAAAAGGATCTTACAATAGAGGTGCTTTAGTGGCTGCTCAAGGATTATTGCCAGAATGTAGTAGTTTAGAGATAGTTGATATAAAGGATTTACCGCTTTTTAATGAAGATGTCGAAAGTATTGGAATTCCTGACGAAGTTGTCAAATTTAAAAACAAACTAGAAATGGCTGATGCAATTTTAATTGTAACACCCGAATATAATTATTCAATTCCTGGTGTCCTAAAAAATGCTCTTGATTGGGCATCCAGAGGAGAGGTGTTACCTCTATCTAAAAAACCACTAGTAATTATGAGCGCATCTATGAGTGTTTTAGGCGGAGCGAGAGCGCAATATCATCTTCGTCAAGTATGTGTTAGCTTGGATGCGCTTGTTCTTAATAAACCAGAAATTTTTATTATGAAAGCTCATGAAAAATTTGATAAAGAAGGTAATTTAACTGACGAATACACTAAAAATTCTATTTCTATGTTGATAAAAGAATTGGTTAATACTGCTAGAAAAAACAAATAAAGTAAGCGGAGAAACAGATAAATATGTATGTATTTATTTTTTTGTGGGATTGGCTTTTTAAGTGAAATATGGTAATATAAATGTATTATAGTAAAGGGAGTACAGTAATGAGTAAAGATCGACGTGACGGGAAATATATTAAGCCAGTTAGTTCAATACATGCAATAATGCCTTATTTAATGCCAAACAGAACTGAAGCAGAAGTCTATTTGCAAGATACAATTGATGTTACTGAATTAAAAAAATATTTAGAAAGAAAGAATAAAAAGATTGAAGATTATAAAATCACCATATTTCATGCTTTTGTTACTGCTATTGGTAAAACAATATATAATCGACCAGCATTAAATAGATTTATAGCTGGTAAGAGAATGTATCAAAAAAATGACATAACAGTGTCATTTGTTGCTAAAAATAAATTTTCAGATGATGCTGAAGAAAGATTGTTAGTTTTAAAAGTCAAAGAAAACATGAAACTAGATGATGTATCCAAAAAAATATATGAAGACGTAGCTAAAGTAAGAAAAGAAGGTGGAAATTCAATTGATGACATCTTAAAACTTATTGCTAAATTTCCAAGATTTATTATATCGATAATTCTATGGATATTTAGAAAATTAGATTTTTATGATTTAGTTCCTTCTTCTGTTATTAATGGAGACCCTAATTATACGACAGTTTTGATTTCGAACTTAGGTAGTATAAAATCAAATCCGTGTTACCATCATTTGAATAATTATGGTACAAATTCAATACTCGTGACAATTGGTGAAATAAGGGAAAGAAACGTTTTAGACAATAACGGTAATGTTATAAAAAAGGATGTTGTTGAAGTGGGGATTACACTTGATGAGCGTATTAGTGATGGATTTTATTTTGCCAAGTCATTTAAATTAATTAAACATATTATTGAAAATCCCAAATTATTGGAAGAAGAAGTAAACAAGGCGGTAGAGTATGAAAAATAAAGAAGTAAAACTAACGGTTAAAACACCATGGTATGATTCTTATGGTGATAATCTTAAAAATTTAGAATATAAATATTGTTCATTATATGATGCTATTTATGAAACGAGCCAAAAACATCCAAGTATTGTTGCTTATAATTATTTTGGTATTGAAAAAACATACAAGGAGTTTATTGAGGAAATTATTGAATGCGCTCGTTCTTTTAAGTCCATTGGTATTAAAGAAAAAGATGTTGTAACCATTTGTATGCCAAACACTCCAGAAGGGGTAATTGCTTTTTATGCAATTAATATGATTGGGGCAATTGCTAACATGGTTCATCCTTTATCTAGTGAAAATGAAATTAAGTATTATTTAAATGTTTCTGATAGTGTCGCACTTATTGCAATTGATATAGCGTGGGATAAGATCGAAAAAATCATAAATGAAACAAAGGTTAAAAAGACAATTATTGTATCAGTAAAAGATTCAATGCCTACTGCTTTAGGTCTTGCATACTATATTACTCAAGGTCGTAAGATAAAAAGACCAGAAGCTAATGGAAAGATCTTATATTGGAAAGATTTTATTAATATTGGTAAAAATTATCTGCAAGACTGTAATGCTCATTCAAAAGGAGATGCAACAGCGGCAATTTTATATAGTGGTGGAACAACTGGAACACCTAAGGGAATTGTATTAGCTAATCTTAACTTTAATGCTTTAGCACTACAAGGTATTAATGCTTGTGGTGGTTTAGAGCCTGGTGATTCAATTTTAGCTATTATGCCTATTTTTCATGGTTTTGGACTTGGAATTTGTATTCATACTATAATGTATCTTGGTGGTAAAGCAATTTTACAGCCACAATTTAGTGCGAAAACATTTGATAAATTATTAACTAAGTATAGACCAAATATTATTGCTGGAGTTCCGACTCTTTACGAAGCATTACTTAAAAACAAAAGAATGGAAAATGTTGATTTATCATTTTTGAAAATAGTTATTTCAGGGGGAGACTCTTTATCAATAAGTCTAAAGAAAAAAGTTGATACTTTCTTAAAAGAACATAATGCTACTGTTCAAGTTCGTGAAGGTTATGGATTAACAGAATGTGTAACCGGAACTTGTTTAATTCCAGAAAATGAATACCGTGAAGGAAGTATCGGAATTCCTTATCCTGATACTTATTATAAAATTGTAAAACCAAATACCCACACGGAGGTTGAGTATGGGGTTGATGGTGAGATTTGTTTATCTGGTTTAACTGTGATGTCTGAATACTTGAAAGAACCAAAGGAAACTGCGCATACTTTACAATTGCACGAAGATGGAATGACTTGGTTGCACACTGGTGATTTAGGATGCATGGATAAAGATGGTTGGGTTTATTTTAAACAAAGACTTAAAAGAATGATTATTTCATCTGGATATAGTATTTATCCTCAATATATTGAAAATATTATTGATAGTCACCCTGATGTTTTGATGTCAACTGTTATTGGTATTGATCATCCTTATAAAGTTCAAGTAATTAAAGCGTTCGTTGTTCTTAAAAATGATGTTGAACTAACAGATAAAATTAAAGATAGCATTTATAAACATTGTGAAAAGAATATTGCATCTTATTCGATGCCATCTGAATTTGAATATCGTGATTCTTTACCAAAAACATTAGTTGGTAAAGTGGCATATACAAAATTGATTGAAGAGGAAAATCAAAAAAAAAGAAATAGTTAAAAGTTATTTCTTTTTTATTGTAAATAAGTAATCAAAAATTTTATTAAAAATCAGAAACTAATAATATAGATATATATTTAATTGTTTTTTCTTGGTATACTAATTATAGAGGTGTTATTAATGTCCAAAAAATATAAAACAAATATTGAACTCCAAGTATTAGAAGATAGTCCATTATTGGAGTTTTTATATGTATCAATAAAAGGAAAATCTAAAAACAATATTAAATCATTATTAGGTAGAGGAAATATTTTGATTAATAATAAAATTGTAAAAAGCTTTGATTATCCTCTTAAAAAAGGTCAAATTGTTATGATTAAGATGGCTCAAATAAGTGATGGTTATGATAATAGTTTAGATATAATTTATGAAGATGATGATTTAGTTGTTATAAATAAAAGCGCTGGTTTATTGTCTGTTTCTACAACTAACGAAAAAATAAATACGGCTTATAAGATGGTAATGGAGTATGTGAAAAAACAAAATCCGAGACTGAAATTATTTGTTGTTCATCGATTAGATCGTGAAACATCAGGAATATTAATGTTTGCAAAAAAAGAAAATGTTAAAATACAGCTTCAAGAAAATTGGAATGAATTAATAAAAAAACGTAGTTATATCGGAATTGTTGAAGGTAACGTTTTAAAAGAAAAAGATACTATTAGATCATGGTTAAAGGAGAGTAAAACAATGGTTGTTTATTCAAGTCATAAAAAAGATGATGGTAAAGAGGCAATCACACATTATGAAAAATTAAAAAACAATAGTGAATATAGTTTACTTAGATTAGAACTTGAAACAGGTCGTAAGAATCAAATTCGTGTTCATATGAAAGATATTGGTCATAGTATTGTTGGTGATAAAAAATATAGTTCAACTACCAACCCATTAAAAAGACTTGGTCTTCACGCCCACATCCTAGAACTTGAACATCCAATAACTAAAAAAACAATGGTTTTTGAAGCAGAAATTCCTGCATTATTTTTAAAAATGTTTAAATGAAAATATATAAAATTTCAGATTATAGTTAAGAAGTGATACAATTTTATTGTTGAATAGGAGAATAAAAATATGAAAAATGAAAAATTATGGTATAAAGAAGATGCTAAAAAAGTTTTGTCTCTTTTAGAAAGTAACGAGGAGGGATTATCTACTTTTGAAGTAAACAAAAGATTAGAAAAATACGGTGCTAATACATTACCTAAAGCTAAAACAAAAACAATTTTTAGGATTTTTCTTGAACAATTTATGAATCCTATTACATATATTTTAATTATTACTATTATTTTGTCATTTATGATTGGCGAAAACTTAGACGCAATTTTTATAATGGCAGTTATTTTAACTGATGCAATATTTGGAACTTACCAAGAATGGAAAGCAAATAAAAACGCTGTTAGTCTTCATAATTTAATTAAAGTAACAACTAAAGTGCTAAGAAATAATCAAGAACATGAAATTGATTCGGAATATTTAGTTGTTGGAGATAAAGTTATTATAGAACCAGGAAATAAAATATCTGCTGATTTAAGAATAATCGATTGTTATAATTTGAAAATTGATGAATCATTTTTAACTGGTGAATCACTTGCTTCTGAAAAAATAAGTACAACCATTAATGAAGATGTTGGTATCGCTGATCGTGAAAACATGGCTTATGCTGGAAGTTCTGTAATTAGTGGCCGTGGTCATGGAGTAGTTACTGAAATAGGGCATAATACAGAAATAGGAAAGATTGCTTCTAAAGTACTTTTATCTGATGAAACAAAGTCACCGCTTATTATTAGAATGGAAAAATTTACTCAACAAATAGGTGTTGTTACGGCAATTTCGGCAATTGTTATTGGTCTTATTTTGTATTATAAGGGATATGTAGCAAGAGAAATATTTTTTACTGTTGTTGCCTTATCAGTATCTGCAATACCAGAAGGTCTCCCTCTAGCACTTACTCTGTCATTGTCAATTGCTTCTTCTAGAATGGCCAAAAAAAATGTTATTGTTAAAAAACTAAATTCGGTAGAAAGCTTAGGTAGTTGTACAGTCATTGCTAGTGATAAAACCGGGACTTTGACACTTAACGAACAAACAGCAAAGGTTATTATACTACCAGATGATGTAACATTTGATGTCGAAGGTGTTGGTTATAATAATGAAGGTGGCATAAGTGGCAATAAAAATAAAATTAGTTTTGCTAAAAGAATTGCTGAACTAGGGCTATTAAATAATGAGGCAGAATTAAAACTTGTTGATGGAAATTGGACTAATCACGGAGATTCTATTGACGTTGCATTTTTAGCAATGGCTTATAAGCTTGATGTTGAAGAGAGTTTGAGAAAAAACATAGTTGGTGAAATACCTTATGAATCTGAAAATAAATTCTCAGCCGTTTTTTATAAAGAGAACGATAATATTTATTGTACTGCTAAAGGTTCAGTTGAAAAAATCGCATCGTTTTGCAAAACAATGGATATTAATGGTTTACAAGTAGGTTTGGACTTTGAAAAAATAAAAGCCCAAAACGAAAAACTCGCAAGTCTTGGTTATCGAGTAATAGCTCTGGCTAAAGGAAATAAAAAGGATTTTGTTTTAAGAGAAGGATATGAAGAAGTTGATTTGCCGGAACTAACATTTGTTGGGTTAGTGGGGTTTATAGATCCGATTCGTAAAGAGGCAGTTTCATCAATTGAACAATGTCATAATGCCGGTATTAAGGTGGTTATGATTACTGGCGATCATCCACTTACAGCGTTTGCGATTGCTAAAGAACTTGGTATTGTCACTAGTTACGAAGAAGTTGCAAAAGGTAGTGATATAGAATTATATTTAACAAAAGGTCATAATGAATTTGATAAATATGTAAAAAATAAAAAGGTTTTTACAAGAGTAACACCTTTACAAAAACTAGAGATAGTTGAATCATATAAACGAATGGGTGAATTTATTGCCGTTACAGGTGATGGAGTAAATGATGCACCAGCAATTAAAGCTGCTAATATTGGTATTGCAGTTGGTAGTGGAACTGATGTTGCTAAAGAGACTAGTTCGATGATTATTGCTGATGATAATTTCTTGTCAATTGTGTCAGGGGTTAAAGAAGGACGTGTTGCTTACAGCAATGTTAGAAAGGTTATTTATATGCTTCTTTCTTGTGGTATTGCTGAGGTATTATTTGTTATTATGTCAATATTATTTAATTTACCTATGCCGTTAGTTGCTGTTCAGTTATTATGGCTTAATTTAGTAACAGACGGAATACAAGATGCAGCTCTATCGTTTGAAAAAGCTGAAGATGGAATCATGAATGAAAGTCCGAGACCTCCAAAAGAATCGATATTTAATCGTCAATTGATGGAAGAAACCTTACTGGCGTCATTCACAATTGGTATAATAGTATTTGCTTTTTGGTATTACTTAATTAATAATTTAAATATGGAAATCCATTTAGCGCGTAGTTATATTCTTCTATTAATGGTATTTATTCAAAACGTTCATGTTTTTAACTGCCGAAGTGAAAAAACATCAATTTTTAAACTTCATTTCAAGAGCAATCCATTTATATATGTTGGTATTGCTGCTACTTTATTATTGCATATAATTGTTACAGAAACATTTTTAAGTCAATTTTTAAAGATTTCTCCAATACCTTTTAGTGATATAAAATATATTTTCCTATTGGCACTTCCTATTTTGCTAGTGATGGAATTATACAAGAAATTTCGTAAAAACATTAAATAATCAGGCGGTGAAAATTATGAAACATGAAGAATTAAAAGATTTAATGATAACGGATTGTTGTTTAATTAATTCTGGAAGTGATTCGCTTATCTTTGAATTGAAAAATGGTTCTATATTAAAAATGTTTAATAGAAATGGGATTCAATCATCAAAATATATTAAAAATCCTAATAATTATATATTTGTTAAAGAATTAAAAGTAAAAATGGCATATAACTTCCAGAAATTTAATGAAGTAATTATTCCAGAAACAATAGTTTATGATAACAATGATTTTATGGGTTATACAATGAAAAAAAACAATGATAAAACCTTTATTGAAATTTTTAATGAATCTTATGAAAATCAAACTATTGAAACAATATCCAATTATTTTTATAAATTAGAAAAAATTGTTAAAAAAGGTAACGAGCAAGGCATTGTATTTCCTGATTTGCTAACTTACGGTAATGTCAGGTATAATCATAAAACAGATGATATAATATTACTTGATTATGATGGTTTTCAAATAAAAAATCTTCCGACTTGGGACATGTGTAGTTTACTTCATCCTAAAATCAACCAGTGCTTATTTCACAAAAAATATTTGAAACAGAATAGATTTACTAACAATATTGATAAACTATCAATTGCAGTAGGATTTCTGCTGTTTGCTACTAATTTCAATATTGCTAATCATTATTCCAAAATAGATAAATCTAGAGAAATTAATTTAATATTAGATTTTATTGGATTAGATGATAATAGTGTTAGGTATAAAATACTAAAATTGTTTAATAATAAAGAAGATAATGAGTATTTAGAAGAAGATTTACTTAGAATCGCCGATATGTATCGTTTGGAACAACATAATGAAATACCAAAATATCGTAAATTTGTTAAAAAAAGGTAAAAGTGGTTATTATGGCCACTTTTTATATCTAATTTCAACAACTTTTAAATAATAAACGATTTTACTTGTATAAAAATTTAAAATAGATTATAATTAACGGTTGGAAAGAGGAAGTATATGAATAATAAAAAATTTAATGAACTTGGGTTATCTGATAATGTATTAAAATCAATTGATAAACTGGGTTTTGATACACCAAGCAAAATACAAGAAGCAATCATTCCTTTAATTATGGAGGGTAATGATGTCATTGGACAAGCACAAACGGGAACAGGTAAAACATTAGCATTTGCAACTAGTATTTTATCTAAAATTAATGTTAAAACTAATTTTGTTAAAGCAATTATTTTAACCCCAACACGTGAACTTGCGCTACAAGTTAGTGAAGAGTTTCAAACTTTAAATACATCGAGCAAATTTGATGTATTAGCAGTCTATGGAGGATCTAGTATAGAAACTCAAATTAGAAGTTTAAAGAAAGGTACCGATATAGTAGTTGGAACACCAGGAAGAGTAATGGATTTAATTAAACGTCGTGTTTTAAATATCCAAGACTTAGAATTTTTTGTTTTAGACGAAGCAGATGAAATGTTGAATATGGGTTTCTTGGAAGACATAGAATTTATTTTTAATAAAACTAATGCCAATAAACAAGTATTGCTATTTTCAGCAACTATGCCAAAAGCCATTCAAAAATTGGCAGAACAATATATGAAAGCGGATTATCGTTTTATTTCAATTAAAGCTGATAGTAAAACATCAATCAATGTTAAGCAATATTATTATTTGGTTACTGAAAAAACGAGATTAGAAGCACTATGTCGTGTTTTAGATTTAAAATCAGCAGCCTTAGGTATTATTTTTTGTCAAACTAAAAGGGATGTTGATCGCTTAGTTACGGAGTTGTCAAAAAGAAATTACAATGTGGAAGCAATGCATGGTGATATTGCTCAGAGCATGAGAATTCAAACTCTTGAACGTTTTAAAATGGGAGCATTTAATTATTTGATTGCAACTGATGTGGCAGCTCGTGGTATTCATGTTGATAATATCGATTGTGTTATTAATTATAATTTACCACAAGATGTTGAATCTTATATACACCGTATTGGTCGTACAGGACGTGCTAATAAAGAAGGGGAAGCTATAACATTAGCTAATCCAAGAGAAGTTCGTTTTTTAAATGAAATTGAAAGAGTTGCAAACTGTAAAATTGGTAAACAAGAATTACCAAAAAGCAATGACATTTTTGAGGCTAAATACCAAAATATTTTAAATAAAGTAACTGAAGTAATTGATAATAAAGAACATGCAGAATATATAAAATATGTTACTGATATGAATAAAGATGATTTGATGAAATTTTCTGCAGGACTATTAAGGGTTATGTTTCAAAAGGAATTAGGATCAGACTTTAATAAAGATTTACAAGTTGTCGAAAGAATCAGTAAGTCGAATTCAAATTCTACACGAGTATTTTTAACAATTGGTAAGATGGATAATTTAAAAAGAGGAACTTTACTTGACTTCTTAAAAGATACAACTAAAGTTGATAAGGATAACTTTACAAATATTGAAATATTAACAAAGTTTACATTTATGGATGTTAGCAATGATGTTGTTGATGAAGTAATAAAAAAAATATATAATAAAAGATTAAATGACAGAGTTATAAGAGCTGAAAAAGCTAAAAAAAGATAAGATAAGGAACACCAAAAGTGTTCTTTTTATTTTTCTTGTTTAAGTTTTTAGTTAATGGTATCATTTATATGAGAGGTGATTATATGTATGATGTAATTGTTATTGGAGGAGGACCATCTGGAATGATGGCTTCAATAATGGCTGCTACTAATAATAAAAATGTCTTACTTTTAGAAAAAAACAATAAGTTGGGCAAGAAAATGCTTATTACTGGAGGTGGTCGCTGTAATGTTACTAATTTAAAAAAATTATCGGATTTTTATAAAGAATTACCTGTAAATCACCATTTCTTAAAATATTCTTTAAATACATTTGGACCTAAACAAATATATGATTACTTTATTTCATTAGGAGTCGAATTAAAGACTGAGGATAATGATCGTGTTTTTCCAGCAGGAGATGATTCGTCATTCATTGTTGATGCTTTAATTAACGAATTAGAAAAAACAGGAGTTTCTATAAAATATAATGCCGTTGTAACAGATATTAATAAGTCTAATGATTGTTATATAATTAACACTAATGAAAGTTCTTTTGAAACAAAAAATGTTGTTATTGCTACGGGTTCTAAAAGTTTTCCTAAAACCGGTTCTAGTGGTGATGGTTATAAGTTTGCAAGCAAGTTTAATCAACCAATAACTTCATTATATCCGTCACAATCCCCACTTAGTTTAAAAGAACCTTTTCCATTATCGGGGATAACAATTGATGATGTTGAAATAAAATTAAATGGAATAAACAAAAGAGGTTCATTATTATTCACTCATAATGGTATTAGTGGTCCTTCAGTTTATAAAATAAGTGAATATGTTTATAAAGAATTCCAAAAAAAAGGTGATGTTGTTGTAACGATAAATTTTTTGCCCAATTTGAATTATGATAAGCTTGTGGATTTACTTAATTCATACAATCCGAAGAAAGAAATCAAAACTTTTGTTAGAGATTTATTACCCGCTAGATTAGCGGATTATCTTATTTTGATTAGTGGAATTGATGCGATAAATAAAATTGCTGTTATTTCTAACAAAAACAAAAATAAATTAGTTTCTAATATGATTAATTTAGAAGTAGATGTGGCTAATCGATTTTCAATTGAAACTAGTGTTGTTACTGGTGGAGGAATTGATATTAAATATATTAACAATAAAACAATGGAATCTATTATCAATCCTGGACTTTATTTTACAGGGGAACTTTTAGATTTACATGGATCAACTGGTGGATACAACATTACTATCGCACTTTCAACAGGTTATATTGCTGGTATTAGTATTGATAATAATCATCAATAATTATTGTATAAAAAAACTATTTATGGTATTATTTATGTAGAAGAAATAAAGAGAGGTTGATTTTATGAGAATACCTAAACTTGATAAGGAAGTAAAAATTTATTTAGTGATAGTGTTGATAATATATATGTTTATTAATTTTTTACCTCAGATATCAGCGCTTTTAAAAGATTTTAAACTTTGGTAAAAGATACCTAAAAATGGATGTGTTAAGATGGATTATAGAGTAAATATTGATGAGTTTGAAGGTCCTTTAGATCTTCTTCTTCATTTGATTAAACAAAGTGATATTGATATATGGAATATAAGTATTGATGAAATAACTAATCAGTATTTAAGCTATATAAATGAGATGGAAAAGATGAATTTAAATATTGCTAGTGAATATTTAGTTATGGCTGCCGAACTTATTGAAATGAAGTCTTCAAGTTTATTGCCAAGCCGCAAGTCTGAAAATGATGATGAATATGAGGAAGACCCAAGAACAGAATTAATTAATAAGTTATTATTATATAAGCAATATAAGGAAGTTACTGGAGTATTAAAGGAACTAGAAGAAAATCGTCGTTTAATGCATAGTAAGGAACCGAGTGATTTGAAAAAATTTATGCCTGAGGATGTTGAAGAAGTTCCGCTTGACGTAAATCTTGATGATTTAGTAAATGCTTTTAATATATTTTTGGAAAGATTAGAAGATGAAAAACCGCTCAACACTAAAATCACTCAAAAGGAGTATTCTGTTTCTATAAGAAGTGGTGAAATAAAAAGCATTTTAAAGATTAAGAAAAAGGTTGAATTTAATGAATTGTTTGAAGAATTTAACAAAGAATATCTTATCGTAACATTTTTATCGATTTTAGAACTATCAAAAAAGCAATATTTAAATATTGTTCAAGAGCAAAATTTTCAAAGGATTTATTTAACAGTAAAGGAAAGTGATTAGTTTGAATTTATTAGCTGCCTTAGAGGGATTATTATTTTTATGTGGTGATGATGGACTTCCATGTGATGAAATAGCTACTATTTTAGAAGTTGAAAAAACGAAAATTGAAGAATTAACTAATCAATTACAAGAATGTTATCAAAATGACGGTAGAGGTCTTCAATTAGAAAAATATGGAGAAGTTTATAAACTTGTAACAAAGAGTCAATATAATATTTTTTATGAGAGATTGGTAGAGATTGATGAAAATAAACCATTAACAACAGCATCTTTAGAAGTGCTTGCTATTGTTGCATATAATGAGCCAGTTACTAGAAGTATGATTGATGAGATTAGAGGTGTTTCTAGTAGTCATATGGTTAGAAAGCTTTTGAATAAAGAATTAATTTGTGAAATTGGTCGCTCTGATTTACCGGGTCGTCCATATTTATATAAAACTACAAATAAGTTTTTAGATGCCTTTGGTATAAAAAGTCTTGATGAATTACCTAAAATAGAACAAACTGTGGAAGTTGAAACAATAGAGACTGACTTATTTAAATCTAAATATGTTGAAACTGAACAAAAATAAAAAAATATTATACAAGTTATCTCAAATTATGATATAATTTGTATGGATTTGCGAGAGTGGCGGAATGGTAGACGCGAAGGTCTCAAACACCTTTGGTAGCAATACTGTGTGAGTTCAAGTCTCATCTCTCGCACCATTATGAAATTAAGCCTCTACTTATAGTAGGGGTTTTATTGTGGAAAAATATATTTAATAATGTCTAAAAACGTTAAATCTATAAAATATTCTTTTTTTTTTCGTGTTTTTAAGTTATACTATATATAGAATAGTAGGGAAAAGGGGTCGATTGAATGATTTTAAGAAAACCGTATGCATTTTTTATCAAACAATTTAAAATGATTCATTTTGTTTTAACGCTCCTTATTTCCTTTTTAGTATATCGTACAACGCTTGTAATTAGTTTCTTTTCTGAATACTTAAGTTCATCACTAGTTTCAGTTGATCCAACAGCAGTTGATAGATTGTTCAGTTCAGAAGTATATGCTGCGATTTTTACGATAATAGTTGCTTCAATTTTATTGTTGTGGATATTAATTGTAAAGAAAAAACCATTTCTATTTTATATTGTTAATATTGCTATTATTGCTGCCGTTTTATTTATCTTTAATTTTGCATCATCAGTTATTAATGATTTGATTTTTCAAACGGTTCATTTAAGGACAATAAGATTGGCTCGAGATTTATTACTTATATCTGTTGTTGGTCAGTTATTTTCTTTAATTAAAGTTTTTATTTACGCCACGGGGTTTGATATTAAAAAATTTGATTTTGGTCAAGATTTAAGTGACTTACAAATCGAAGAAGAAGATAATGAAGAGTTTGAATTTGAAATAAATGTTGATACTAATAAGGCTCATCGTCACGTTAGAAGAAGGGTTAGGTTTTCTAAATATATTTATGTTGAAAACAAATTTTTAATAAATATTGGTTTATTGTTATTGGTAGCAATAATTTTTTTCGTTGTATACTTCAATCAAAATATTTATAATAAAGTTTATAAAGAAAATAATGCATTTCTTACAAGTGAATTTAACATTCAAATTAATAATAGTTATATTACTAAAAAAAATCACAAGAATAAAAATGTTAGCCATTATAAAATGTCGTTTGTTGCTGTTGAAATCCAACTTATGAAACATGGTGTTAAAAACATCAAATTAGATGCTGCTAGATGTCAATTGATAGTTAATAATAAAAGTTATTACCACCAGTTTGGTGTTAATGAATTGGTGCCTGATCTTGGTCCTGCTTATGGTAATGAAAACATTCCGAGTCAATTTACTAGATATTTATTAATATACGAAGTTCCTGAAAAATATTTAGAAGATGGAGAAATTCAATTTAAGTATCTTGATAATTTCGGATTTGAGAACGGAAGATGGCAACCAAGATTTGTGCATGTAGACCTTAGCCCGAGAAATTTGGACAAAATAGTTAAAATAAATAATTTTAAACTTGGTGATGAATTGTTATTTACAGAAAGTATATTAGGTGACACATCATTTAAATTAAACACTGTAAATATATCTAAAGAATATAAACTCAATTATCAATTCTGTGCTAAAAAAGATGAATGTTATGATTCTGTTGAGTATCTAAAATCTGATATTTATAATCAGTATGATAAAACAATAATGGAAATTAACGGAGTTATTAATTTCGATAATAAACTGGCAATAACACCAATCGTAGATATTTATGAATTTATTGAAAAATTTGGAACAATTAGTTATAAAATAAATGATCAATTAAAAGAACATAAGGTTGAGATAAAACAAGTAAAACCATTAAAATTTAGGAAAGCTAATAATTATTATATCGAAGTATTAGGAGAGGTTGAAAAGGCTTCTGAAATTTATCTGAATTTTAATATTAGAGATATGAAATATATTTATCGACTTAAATAATGTAAAGTGTATACTTAAAAATGAAAAAACAACAAAATTATGTTATAATTAATAATGAGAGGATGGTAATGGTGACAAAATATTATGTGTTAATTCTAATGATGTTTTTATTCATCTTATATCCTTCTAATGCAAATGCTGAGATATATACTTGTGATTACAAAGAGAAAGCAAGACTCACATCAATTGCATCAAATGTTACTATTAGTGTTGACTATAATGAAAGTAATAATCAAGTAGAATTTATTACAACTTTGACCAATCTTCACCCTGACATATACATAAAAGATATTGTTAAAGGTGTTGAGTATAGATATAATGCTAATGCATCTAATCCTAAAGAGTTGAAAATCGGTGGTTATAAAGATGGTATTTCTATTAAGTATGAATTCTATAGTGTAAGAGAAATATGTCCTGAAAATATTGTGGCAACTAAATATGTGACGACACTGCCATTTAATAAATATTATAATGATCCGCTTTGCAAAGCTAACAGCAACCATTTACTATGTCGTAAATGGATTAGGGTTAATTATAATTATAATGATTTTAAAAAACAATTTGAGAAGGTTGAAGAAGAAAAACCAATTGAAGAGGAAGAGGAAGAAATTGTTGATTACATTAATGAAATTATTCAATTTTTAATTAAAAATTATAAGTATATAGTACCGCCAATTGTTTTAGTTGGTATTGGGGTGTTGTATTATTTTGATAGAAAAAAAGAGTTTAGGTTTTAGTAGGAGGAAATTATGAAAAAATATTTCAGTTTATTGTTAATATGTATTGCAATATCTATTGGAGTAATTCCAGAAGTTAAAGCGGAATTGCCACCGGGATCAAATATTGGTGGTGGGGTAACTTCAACTTTCGTTGCTTGTTCTAATGGTTCAACAATGTGTTGGAATACTGAACCTCGTATTAACCGTGGTCGTGTTCAGGCTATTAGGATAACAATGGTTGATAATACTGGTAAGATATTACCAGGAACTAGAAGTGTTGATTTCTTTAAATATGATGATGCAGCTAGTAAAGATACTTACGCCGCTTTGGCAGGTCGTAATGATGTAAACTTTTATGCAGATAAAAGTTATAAGAACCAACTTGTTCCTCGAAGTAATAATCGAGACAAGCCTTTCACATCAGGTAATTATCTATCAGCCCATGGATCTAATATAGTCAGATTAGAGCAAAATGCTTTTCCGGTGTTCAACGGAGCTAAGTCTAACGTTTTAAAACCATACTTTCTAAAGGTTGCTTCTAAAAAAGAAGGCTTATTTGAAAGTTTCTTTAAACCAAATATTTTAGCGAAACTCGGATATGATTATGATGCAAATTTAGCAGCTGCTAGAACTAATCCTGATCTTTTCAAAAATCAAGCTCTTTTAATAGAACCATTAGTTTTTTTCAGATTATCAAGTATGCGTGGAAACAATTTAAATTGGACTCGTGCTTATTTTGGAACAGTTACTGAAGTTGCCAAAATGATGAGTTCAAGCGTTTCAAAAGATCCAGGTTATACTGGTGCTGATGTATATTTTGACATGATTACGCCAAATACTACATATCGTGGAATCCACTTTAGTGGAGCTACTGCGTTTAATAAAGATTATCCACTAGCAATTTATGCTACGGAATCTAGAGGTGGACTTACTGGAATTCAAGCTTGGGTTGATCAAAATTGGAGTAACTATAGTGCTGAAATATTAACATCTAATGGAGCTGCTGCAGGTCACGTTTGGCTAAATGAACTGTTTTGTCCAGCGCCTGCTTCAATTACTAACGATGATTTACCAGCATGCTGTCCAGAATTAGTTGCAGGGAATAAGGTTAATTCTACAAACTATCAAAAATGTTGTCCTGAGTTATACGCTGCTGGGAAATTAAATAGTACTCATTTACCAGCGTGCTGTAGTGTTCTTCCAAAAACTGATCCTCTTTATCAATCAAAATGTACACCACCTAAAACGGTTGATAAATGTGATTGGAAAATAGATATATCTTGTCCAGACAACTGCTCAAATTCAACAAAGGGTTCAGTTAAGGACATTGAAAATTGGGACTGTATATTTAACAGTCAAAATGCTTCAAGAGCAAATATAAGAACCCATTACTATGAGTGGTCAAACCAATATTGTAAAATGTTCTGTCGCGAAGAAGTTAACTACCAATTACCACAATCTGGTTTTACGGTTTTAGCAGGACATCACTTTACAGTAGGGTTTGATGGTTCTGATACTTGGAGACCAATTAGATTTGAAGGTACAAGTGAGTGTCGAACTACTAGTGACACTAAAAAAATTAAATATGAACAATTCCAAAGAGATTACGATGCTATCGATAGAACCTTACCGGGACTATGGAATAATTATCAAAAGGAATTAGTTTTAGATAAGTCAAGAAATAATGCAAGTAGAGCAAGTCAAAGAAACTGTGATTATTACTGTGATGATAATGTCAAAGGGATTACTTGTTGTAGTAAAGCCGACCGTGATTGGGATGACTGTAAATACGGTAGTCCTAACCAGTGTGTAGGTGGATATGTCGATGGTGTATATGATAGCTGTAAATCTACTAAAGATACTTGCCGTGGAGGATGGGATCCATGGTATTGTGTTCGAGACGATACACCATATGATCATGGTTATTGGATGTCGCCACCATCAAGTACATTAGGAGATTATGGTCCTTATCGAGAAAGCGGTTGGTGTACAACTAATGGTTCAGGAGATGAACCAAGAAAACCATCTTCTGGAAGTGCTGCAGCTTACTCAAAATATATAAGTGCCAAAAACAAAAGAGATGCACTTGTTAATGATATTAAGAAATGTAATGATTGGAAACGAAATTATGATCATTTCTTGCCAAATGTATTCTTAGATTATTCTGAGCAAATGTATGATTTATATGGAATTGAATTAGAAGAAAGAACCAACCAAACAGTATATACAGATTTCTATGTTGGTAATAGTTTCCGTAGAAATTCTTATAGAAAAACTTTAAATACTCATAAATACGAATGTAGTGGAAACAGAAGATGTACAACATCATCACTTACATATCCTGCTAATGATAGCATTAGACAATATGTTATTAGGGAAGTAAAATATGAATTGCCGGCTAATACTTATAGATTCGTTTCAAAACCAGGTGGAGTATCAAGTAATACGAGACCAGCCGGACAATATATTGATTTAGGATATAGTAATTTGCCAGTTCATTTTTCAAGATTACCTGGTAAATATGATATTGCACTTGAATATACAACTTTTGGTAGAAATCACAAGTTCAATAAATATGTATTTGATGGCGTTTCATTTACAGGAAATTACCGAGACGCTGTTAGATGTAGTACGTTATATGATTGTGAGTATCGAGTAGTTGAAGAAATATTTGATTGTAAAGGTTCTCAATGTAAAAATGTTAATGTCGTTTTCAGACCAATTTCACTATCAAATCCTTTCCCAGGTGAAAATGCACCAACAGGAGGAAGAGCACCTGGTGAAAACTGGCGCTGGTATGTTCAAAAGATTACAAGAAATAGAGGATTATCTGATCCTGAACGAATTTTCTTTGATCGTAGACCAATGTATGAAATAACATTAAATACGCAATCTATTTTAGCTATTAGAAGTCATAATAGAAATACTGCTGGCGGTTACTCTGATTTCAACCTAACATGTATAACTGGAACTGGAAAAGAATGTAAGAGTAGTTTTATTAGAACAAAATTTAGAAGTCTATTTAACACTTCTCTGTGTGGTATGTCAAACACATGGAATCAATGTGATAGAGAAGACGGAATATAGGAAGGGGAAATAAATAATGCAACAATCTTTTTGGGGAACATTTGTTGTTTCCCTTGGAGTCCTAGCTATTATCTTAGTTTATCTATTTCAATCATTAACTAACGTTAATGAGCATAATTACAATTTATTAAAAGAAACAACCGAAGCGGCAATGATTGATGCCTTTGATTTACCGACATATCGTAAAGAAGGAATAATTAGAATTGATCGTGAAAAGTTTGTTGAAAACTTTGTGAGAAGAGTTGCTGAAACAGCATCGCTTGGACAAACATACAATATTAAAATATATGATGTGGTTGAAACCCCACCAAAAGTAAGTATACAAATTTCAAGTACTGATCAAGGAAGTACTGGTTCAGAAATAGTGGAATTTGATATTGTAAATAGAATAAGTGCCATATTGGAAACACCAAATTAATATATGAAAGGATGGATATAAATGAATAATATTATTAATACCTTGAAAAGATTTTTCAAAAATAAGAACACAGTAACGATTCTTGGAGTAATTGTTATAATTGCTATATTATACTTCTCGTATAATAGTCAAATCCAACAACAAGTAAAACCAGTTGTAGGTATTCCAATGTCAAATCAAACTATTCAACCTCGTACATTAGTGACTGATGAAATGATTGAATATGTTGATATCGCCCCAATTGTTTTACAAGATAATGTTTTAGTTTCTGCTAACGATGTTGTTGGTAAATATACTAGTCACAATACTGTAATTCCAACAGGCAGTCTGTTTTATACAGATGTATTAGTTAATAAGGATGAATTACCAGATTCAGCTTTCGAAAAAATTAAAGAAGGAGAAGTTGTTGTAAAACTACCAGTTAGTATGGAATCAACTTATGGTAATTCAATATTCCCAGGTAATAAAATTGATATTTACATGAAAGCTCAAACTGTTGAGGGGCAAATAATGGTAGGTAAATTATTTGAAAACATTGAAATAATTGCTGTTAAGGATAACTCAGGTAACCATGTATTTGAAAACACAAGTGAAGCTCGTGTACCTTCAATCTTAATTTTCGGATTAAAACCGGAATTAAACATTTTATTATTAAAAGCAACTTATCTTAATCAATATGATGTTGAAATTTTCCCTGTTCCACATGGTGGTACAGTTGTCAAACCAGGAGAAACACAAATTTCTTCACAAAACTTAACAGACTTTATTAATGCATACACAGTACCTAATGATGAATTAATAGAACCAGATCCGGTACCAGAAGAAAATCCTGAAGTAGAACAAAATCCAGATACAAATCCAGATATAAACCCAGAAGAAATTACAGGAGAATAAACATGAATGACAATATGTTTACCCAAATCGATTTTGGGCCATTAACAGAATTTTTAGATAATGATGATATTACCGATATTTCATACAGTAATGGTGGTCAAATATGGTTGAAGACTTTATCAAAGGGAATATTTAGAGTTGAAAACCCAGCTATAAATAATGCTTTAATTGAAAAGTTGGCGTTCCAATGTTCTAACGTTATGGGGAAAACATTTAATATGGCACATCCATTTCTCGATGCTGAAGGGGCAGAACTTCGTTTAAACTTTGTTCATGACTCGATTGCAAGAAATGGAATTGCAGTTGTTTTTCGTAAAACTCCAGCTAAAATAAGACTGGAAAAAGCAAAAATATTAGATGAAAAATATATTACGTTAGATATCCATGATTTTTTAGAAAAATGTATAGAAGGTCATTGTAATATTATTGTATGTGGAGAAACTGGTTCAGGTAAAACAGAGTTTGTTAAATATCTCGCATCAAAAACAAAGGAAAATGAAAAAATAATTACAATCGAGGATACCCTTGAGTTGCACTTAGATAGAATTTTCCCACATCGCGATATTGTTGCTATGAAAACAAATAACATTGCATCTTATTCTGATGTGTTAGTTACATGTATGCGTCAAAATCCAAAATGGATTCTATTATCCGAAGTTCGTAGTGCAGAAGCAGTTATGGCGGTTCGTAACTCGATTTCATCAGGGCACTACATCTTATCAACAATTCATGCTGATAAAGCAGCATCTATTCCTAACCGTATGTATAGTTTGCTTGAAACAAATCAAGAAATTGATCAATTCTTAAAATCAATTTATCGCTATGTTCAATTAGGAATATATGTTAGAGGTTACCAAGATAAAACAACTAAACGTTTCATTCGTGAAATTGCAGAAGTTACGGAGTTTTATGTAACACCTGATAACGATGCTAAATACAATAACATCTACCGTAAAATGGCAGATGGTCGTGTTATTAGAAACTCACCAAGCAAGTTTTTAATTGAATATTTAGAAATTCAAGGTGTTTATTTAGGTGATGAACTTCTTGGTATGATGGAAAATAAAGACGATGTTAATGAAGAAGTAAAGGAAGAACCGAAAAAAGAAAATAATGCTACTAACGAAAAAATTGAAGTGTTATTTGAGTAAAGGAGGTCTAAAATGGGAGCAGGAATAACTTTTATAATAATAGGTGTAATTTTCGTATTCATCGTTGCATACAGAAGAAACACTGATGAAAACGTATATAAGTATATTTCTAGAAATGCAGCAGCTATTTATGATAAATATGCCCCTTACTCATATAAAATGGTGAGGGATAAAGTTGTCGAGTTAGGACAAGAATATACTCCGAGACAATATGCTATTCAAATTGCTATATTTGCAGTATCAGCCTTTTTAGTATCATATATGTATTTTTACAGTCTTATCGTATCAATGGTATATGCTTTTTTATCAATAACGATTATACCGTATTTAACTTATCTAAGATGTAAGAGAATATATAGTGAGTTTGTTTTTGAACAAATTCAAGTATACACAACAAATGTTATTATGGAATTTGCGACCACAGAATCATTTGTTAAAGCTTTAGAAGGTGTTTATGATTCAGGAGTATTAGAAGACCCAGTTAAAGAAGATGTTAAAACAATGATTGATATGGCTTATCAAAATGGTACTATTAATGACTCTCTTTCTTTTATGGATAGTCATTATGATTATTATATTGTTAAAAATATGCATCAACTATTTTTACAAATCACTAACGAAGGATCTAAAGATGCGGGTGCTTCACTTGAAAACATGTCATTAGATATTGATATGCTGGTTGAAAACGTTTATCGAGATCGACTTGATCGTGCTGCATTCCATAAAAAGTTTCTTCAATTTGGAATTATCTTATACTTAATGGTTATGATGGTCCAATTCTTACTTGGTGTTGAAACATATATAAAATTATTAGATAATATTTTAGTAACGATGTTATTACACTTAATTATATTTGTTAATACATATTTCTTGTTAAGTGGGGAAAAATATTATAATGAGAATGTAGGTGCTGAATAATGGAATTTATTGTTATTGGAGCAATTATTTTATATATATTGGAAGTTAATAGACAATTGAGTACTAAAAAATTTATTAACGATACTGAGCCATACTTCCGATTTTTGATGGAAGATGATTATCAATTTTTAGCAACTATTAAGTATGGGTCAGATGTTGATATTAATAAGTTATACACTAAACGTGTTCAAAATGGTTTAGTAGTAATTATTATGATGATTTTTGTTTTCTTAACTAAATTGAATTTTATATCAATTGTGTTATCAGTGATTGTTGGCTACATTTCATTTAAAGCACCATACACTAGTTTAAAAACTCACTATAAAAACAATTTGCATCATATTAATTTAATGTTACCTTACTATTTAAAGAGTTTGGAAATATTAATTCAACATTATACAGTACCGGTAGCTCTGACAAGATCTATCACGGCATCGCCAGACATTTTTAAGCCTGGACTAGAGCGATTAATTGCTAAAATCGAATCAGGAGATGGGACAGTTGATCCATATATGGACTTTGCTAAAGAATATCCGGTTAGGGATTCAATGCGTATGATGCGTTTATTATATCGTTTAGGATTAGGGTCTCAAGAAAATAAACAAGAACAATTAATGATGTTTTCAAAAACAGTATCATCATTACAAAATAAATCACGTGAACAAAAATATAAAGAACGTCTAGAAAAAATGGAAGGTAAAACCATGGTTATGCTTGGTGCTACTGGTTCTGGAATTCTATTATTAATGCTTATGTCAATGATGATGATGATGCAAATTTAAACATTGATTTTTGTAAACAATATATGTTATAATAAAGTTATGAAAAGGATAAGGTGGTGAGAAAATGAAGGAAGCATCAGGGGAAGCAAACTTAACAGTTATCGCGATCATTCTAATTGGTGTTATTGCGGCTGTTGTCACACCATTAATTACTCAATTAATGAATACAACAAAATTAAGAGCTGAATGTCATGATAAGGGTGGTGTCTGGGTTAACGATAAATGTTCTAAATAGTCTTTAAAGAGGTGGTAACTTATGAGAGAAAGTGTTGGAAGTATTTTTACATATAATATTATAATTATATTCTTATTTATTATATTTGCTTTTATTGCAGCAACCATAAGTTATTATAAGGCATTTAAAGTTAATACTTTTGTTGTTAGCGCACTTGAAAAATACGAAGGTTATAATAGACTGTCAGTTGCTGAAATTGATAGATCATTAAAAACAATTGGTTATCGCGAAGAAAAGGGTTACACATGTCCTAAAAGGGAAGGTGTAGTAGCCCTTTCTAGAATAACTGGAACCAATCACCGTTATTGTATTTATAGAAACAACGAAGGAAATAATTATCGCTCATATGGCGTGGTAACTTATATTAATATCGATTTACCTATAATAGGAGATTTTTTAAGTCTGCCTGTTTATACCAAAACAGTAAGATTATATAATTTTTAGTATATGAATGGAAGTGATCGCTAATGAAAGAATCAGTAAGTAATGCCTTTCTTTTTAATTGGGTCATATTTTTCTTAGCAATAATTATTGCTATTTTAATAGGTTCATTAAGCTATTCTAAAACTTATAGAGTAAAAAACAAGATCGTCGGTATTATTGAAAAACATCAAGATTATAATTCTAGTGCACGAAATGAAATTGATCAATTTTTAAAAGAAATTGGATATAAAACCAATCCTAAAGGCGGAACTAAATGTCCAACCGGACATGGATCTTTGCTAAATGCCTATAATAGTAATTATCACTATTGTGTTTACTATAATAGCGATTGGAAAGGCTATCATTTTACAGTGATAGCATTTATGTATTTTGAAATACCTGTTATCGGTGATTTTTTAGAATTACCAGTATATGGTGATACAAAAGTTATTTATGACATTTAAAATAACCAAAAGAGGTGATGTAAGTGAATGTAATTATTACTAATAGATATAAATCAATGATTCAAAATTTGGAAATTGATATTATTAAAGAAATGAATGGTGAGTTCGAGGTTGATGAAATCATATCAACTTTTCAAAACTTTTTCTTTCAAAGAATGATATTAGATATTACAGCAATTAAAAATTACAATGATATTAAAAATCTTCAAAAGCTTTCGATGACATTGAACATGGATAAAGTGATTTTGTTATTGGATGATACACCAGAGAGTTCTTCTAAAGAATATCAATCTAATTTAATATCAATTGGTATTTATAATTTTACGCGTAATGTTGAAGGAATAATGTATCTTTACAATAATCCTAATAGTTATCGTGACGTTGCTCATATTCACCAATTAGAAGAAGCAACTGAAGAAGTTATATCGCCAAATTTAATGATGTCAGCTTCTGGAACAAGAATTATAGGAATAAAAAATGTAACACCGCAATCTGGTGCTACAACATTGACTTATATGATGAAAAAACAACTTGAAAAAAATTATACAGTTGTGGCAATTGAGGTTAACAAACGTGATTTTACTTTTTTCAGAGATCGTGAATTGACTTCAGCAAGTGATGCTACATTAAACGGCGTTATTAACAAAAACTCTGGTTGCGATGTTATTTTGATTGATATTAATGACAGCGCTACAGCCGAAAGTTTATGTCACGATGTTGTATATTTGATTGAACCATCTATTATAAAACTCAATAAATTTATGATGGTAAATATAAAAATGCTTGATCGTCTTAAAAACAAAATGGTTATTTTGAATCAAAGTATGCTTAGTTCAAAAGATGTTTTAGATTTCGAATATGAATCAAAATTAAAAATCTTTTTCAACATGCCACCGTTAGATGAACGTCAAACGGAAATTCATGTGTTGAATGCCTTTTTAACTAGATTAGGATTTGAACGTCAAAAAACTGAAGAAATGGAAAAAAAGAATAAAATACTGGGGTTATTTAACATATAGACATTGACAAATATTTGAAAATGTCGTATTATATGATTATTAGAGGAGGTAAATTATGTTTATATTAAATGTTTGTGAATCAATACCAACAGAAATAACTAACTTAATTGCAACAATTGTTACTTTAATTAAAATTGCTGTACCTGTTATTTTAGTGGTTTTAGGTATGTTGGATTTAGGTAAATCTGTTTTATCACAAAAAGAAGATGAAATCAAAAAAGGACAACAAATCTTTATTAAAAGACTTATTGCAGCTGGTCTAGTATTCTTCGTAGTTGCTATCGCACAATTTGTAGTAGGGATTGCAAATGGCGGCGACAATGACAATAATTTCTGGGAATGTGCTGCTGGAATATTAGGAGCATAATTAATTAGTGTTTAAACACATTGTACAATACTTAAAAAACACATAATATTTGTTTATTATTGTTTTTTTTTATGTTATAATATATGTGTTAGATTATAGTTATAGGGGATGTAGAATGAAAAGCAAAAAAAATATATTTATAGTACTTTTTTTCCTATTATTTTTAAGCAAAACATCAATAATTGATGCTCGTCAAGTTCAAGGAACTGACATAGGTGGAGGCTCAAAGACGAATTATCTAATTTCTACCTGTGAGTACCGCAATAATAAAAACGAAACAATAGTTGTTACTAGAGAATTACATAAGCAAAAACCAAATCTTGACCGTTATTTAACTACTAAACAGTCAGTTAATGGTAAGAAGGTTAATTTTAGTGCTGACGATAATGATTATTATTATTTAAGCGATTGTCCACAATCAGTTAATAAAAAAGCAAAAAAAATATCGTCTTCAAAAGATAAATATGACTATAAATTAGTCAAAACTAATTATAGCAAACCATTGAAAAGTAATAAATGTTATTATCAAAATGATAGTGGAACTTCTATCGAGTTTGTTTCTGGTATAAAACCTTATACTTCTGGAAAACAAACAACCTATAGATATGAGTATTCTGTTAAATTGTTAACTAGTGATATGGGTAAACAAGAAGATTATTATCCTACATCAATTGATTTTTGGGATTATTACGAAAGATTTTCAACAGGTGGTTGTTATAAAACTGCTTTATACAATCCTTCTGGGGATGGTTTCTTAGGTTTAGGAGCATCTGGATTACAATTTTCTGACGCATCTACTCCTGCTGCACCATCAGGGTGGAAAACGTATGAAACATTAACATTTACTGCTGATGAAAATGCCATGAAAGAAAACAATAACAACCTTAAAAATACTATGGATGATGCTACTAAGGCTGTTGAAGATTATCAAAATGAACAACAAAAACTAGAGGAAATGAAAGCTGAAGAAGCTTCATATACAGAAGAACAAATTGAAGAACAAGAAAATAAAGTTGATCAATTAAAAACCGAGAGTGAAGACTTATCTAGTGCAGCTTTATTGACTTGTAAAGAATATCGCGACTCTGCAGTTATATCAGAAGAAATGGAAGAAAAATGTGGAAACTTTAAACAACAAGTATCAGCTTGGATTGAAGCGGGAGTTATTAGTGATTTTCACTCAGGTTGTGCGATGCTTGGTAGTTTAAACGATTGGTTACAGGCATTTTTCGATTTTGTTAAGATATTAGCAATTGTTCTATTAATTATTTTAGGAATATTGGATTTTGTAAAAGCGCTATTAAGTGGAAAAGATGATTCATTAAAAGGTGCTTGGAATGATTTTGTTAAAAGATCTATTGCATTAATTTTCTTATTCTTATTACCATTTATATTAGAATTTTTATTGTCAGAACTTGGTGTTTTTGATAACAACCCAAGTATGTCACAAGAAGAAAGCAGACTTTGCGATATTGAATAAAGGGAGGGATTAATATATGGCTATGATGATTCCAAAAGCATTACGTAGTATTGTTGCTTGGTTAGACACATTAGTTTATGGAATAATTGGAACTATTTATGATCTCTTTTTAATGATTTCGCAAACTAATCCATTTACAAGTGAGACAATCGAGATTTTTGGTTCTCGTATATATTCATTGTTGGGAATAATAATGCTGTTTAAATTGTCTTTTTCACTAATAAATTATATTATCAATCCTAGTGAAATGACCGACAAATCTAAGGGTGGTTCCAAAATGATTATGAATGTAATGATAGTATTATTATTAATCGTTTCAACACCTTCTATATTTAAAGCAATATTTGAATTTCAAGCTATTGTTTTACAAGAAAATATTATTGGTCAAGTCATTCTAGGTGTTGGTGGAGATTCCACTAAGGACAGTTATAAACGGGCTGGTCAGATTATGTCATTTGACGTATTTATCGCTTTCTATAAGCCAGATATTGGCGAGTGTGAAGGTAATTATATGTTTAAAGATGCCGCTACCGGTGAACTCGAACTTGAGAGCGGGTGCTTAAATGCGTTAAATGCAATTGATACTAATATTAATGCTGGAAATCAATATAAAAAAGCTCTTCAAAATAAATCTATGAAAATTTTGTTGGAGTCTGATTTATTACATCTTACAAAACCCAATGAGAACAAATTTGTATTTGATTATACTGCTTGGATATCAACTTTTGCTGGTGGATTTGTTGCTTGGATCTTGTTAGTATTCTGTATTGATATTGCAATTAGGAGTGTTAAGTTAGGATTTTATCAATTAATTGCTCCGATTCCAATTGTTTCATATATCGACCCTAATAGTGGTAAAAGCGGAATGTTTAGAAAATGGGTTAAAAGTACAACAACAACATTCTTGGATGTTTTCATTAGGCTCGCAGCTGTATTCTTTGCAATATTTATTATTTCAAATTTAGATAATATGGAATACTATGATGCTGCTAGTCAACAAATGGTTCAACAAAGCAACTTATTTGTAAAAATATTTATTATCTTTGGAGCATTATTATTTGCTAAGCAATTACCAAAAATAATTAAAGATTTAACAGGTCTTGATTTAGATGGTGGATTTACATTAAATCCAATGAAAAAACTTGGTGCTTCGCCACTTGCTTCAGCTGCTATTGGCGGTGTTGCCGGTGGTATTGGAGCTATGGGTGCCAACTTAGTTGCGGGTGTAGCTGGAGGTAAAGGAATAGGTGGAACAGCCTTAAGTATGGCTGGGGGTGCCTTTAGTGGTGCTGGCCGTGGTGTTATGGGCGGATTAAAATCTGGCGGTAAAGGTTCAGCAATTGATTCAGCACGTACTGCAATTACAGGAAGCAATCAAGCAAGAAATCGCCATAGCACAATTCGTGAATTAAATGCTGCTAATCCAGATAGTAAGATAACTCTTGCTAATAGATATGTTCAAGAGCCAATTAATCGATGGGCGGGAGTTAAAAACCGTGATGCTGGTATGGGTGAACTTGATAAGCAAAGTAAAATGCTTACTAAAGAAATGGCTGATTATGATCAACAAGAAAATGCTTACAGAATGGAATATGCTCAAGCAACTTCTGCTGGTTTAAAAACGGGAATCTATTCACTTGATGATTTCGATTTTGCTCAAGAAAAAATTGATATTACTAGAAATATAAATGGTCAACAAGTAACATCTAAGGGATATGATTTTGATGTTTATAAACAAAGAGTAGAACAAGAAAATAGAACTTTACCACCTGAAAAGAAAATAGAAGTATTAGATAGAGTAACTTACGGTGAAATTACTGGTATTACAGGTGCTATCGAAAATATTAATGACCGTCGTGAAAAATTACGTCAACAAAAAGGACGAATTGATGATGCTATTAAAGAACGCAAGAGTCTTGGTGAACGTGGCAAGAAAGATGGTAAATAATACTAACTAGATTTGTAAAGGGGTTGATTCATATAAAAGATAAGTTTAAATTAAGTTTTTGGGACATGTATGTTGTTGAGCCAGTTAAATCATGGGCTGGTGTTAAAAACAATGATGGCGGAGTTGGAGAACTAGACCGTCAAAACCAAAAATTAGATAAAGATATGTCTGATTTGAATCAACAAGAACAAGCATATAGAATAGAACAGGCCAAAACTATATCAACCCAATTAAAAACAGGAAAATATAGTTATGATGATTTTGAATTCGCCCTTAAAGGTATAAATATTTCATATATTGATGAAGCCGGTAAAAAACAAACAAAATCAGTATACGATTATTTAAAATATGTTGCTAATGTTAAAGAATATAATCAAATTAATAATGCTTTCTTAAACACACTTGATAAAGAAGATTATACCGAAGTAACTGGTATTCAATCAGCTATTAATTCCCTGAATTATAGATATGAATTATTTAGACAACAAAAAGGACGGATTGAAGATGCTATCGAAAGTAGAAATGAAGTATTAAAAAAAAGAAAAAAAAGATAAAAAGGGTGTGATATTAGATGAAAGAAACATTTTTGATTCCTGCCAACTCGAAGAAGTCAATGTTAATATTTGGAGTTTTTACTCTTAGTGATTTAATTTTATTTGGAATTGGATTATTTGTTACAATAATTGCATTATTAGCAGTTCCGTTAGATAATTTATTTGTAACACTTATTGCGTTGTCTCCAGGGCTTGTAACAGGATTTTTAGTTCTACCAGTTCCTAATTATCATAATGTTAGAACTATAATCAAAAGTATTTTCGAATTTTATACTACTAGACAAAAATTTGTTTGGAAAGGTTGGTGTTTCGTTAATGGCGAAGAAGAGAATAAAGAGCAAATATACAAACGATGATATTCCAGTAAAAAGTATTACCAATGGTATGATTTTATTAGATAATGGACTTAAAGTGACTGGAGTTAAAATCATGCCTCGTAATATCTTTATCTTAGATCAAGATATGCAAAACAGTATTATTATTAATTTAAAAAATGTTTATAATCTTATTGATTATGAATTTTGGATCATGGCTGCAGATAGACCTGTTGATATCAATGTTTATTTATCACAATTACAATTATTATATAATTCTGTAAATAATCAAGTAAAAAGAAAATTAATTATGGAAGATATAAATAAGGGAAATATGTTTATGAATAATAATGTTGTTGACACAGAATACTTTTTATTGTTTAAGGAAAAGGATAACGAGTTAATTCAAAAGCGAATTAGAGTATTAATTAATGCCCTAGCAGCATCTGGATTATCTTCACATCAAACAACTAATGATGATTTAAGAATGATTTTAGATAATTTTCTAAATGGTGGACAAACCACTAATTTTGGGACGGTGATTGGCTAATGAATATAAAAGATCAAATTGCACCTAAAGGTTTGGAATACCGTTCAGGGGATTTCATTATAAGTGATAAATGGGCAACAATAATGACCGTTATATCTTATCCCAAAACAATAAATCCAGGTTATTTATCATCATTAACAAGTATGTCAGGAGTAAAGGTTGTTATTAAACATATACCTTTGCCGTTTTCTGTTATTAGTCGTATGTTGAACAAAGAAATTGCTGACTTAAAACAAAGATATCAAGATGAATTTGATAGAACTATTCAAGAAAGAATTAGACAAGATTATGAATCGTTAGAATACTTTATTACGATGCTTGCATCTAGTCAATCAAAAATATATGATTTTCAAATGCATATCATGATCACAGCAGATTCGGAAGAACAATTGATTAGTAAAAAATTACAAGTTAAAAATTATATTGAAGCAATGGAAATGCGTGCTTTCCCACTTCGTTTTGAGCAAGAAAAAGTACTGAAATCAATTATTCCGATTTATCCTTCTCAAGATATTGAAAAGAGAATTGGTACACCGATTCCATCAACAACAATGGCTGCAATGTATCCATTTATCTTTGATAGTATTAAGGATCCAGGGTTATCTACTTTATTAGGAGTAGACTTTTCTGGGGGAGTAATTTTATTTAATCAATTCTTATATCAAACTAAAAAAGAACATAATCGAAATAATGCTAATATGATTATCCTCGGGACATCTGGTAGTGGTAAATCAACTGCTGCTAAGTTGTTGTTACGTAGCAATATAAGAAATAATCACCAAGTTATTGTCATTGACCCTGAAGGGGAATTAGAAGAAATGACAAAACGATACGGTGGAGACTTTATTGATTTAGGTAAAGGTGGAGAATTCGGAATGATTAATCCACTAGAGGTTGTTTTAGATTTTGATGAAGAAGAAGCAAAACAAGGATTAGGATATACTGTCTTAACAAGGACTCTTCAAACAATCAAGGCTTTCTTAAAATATTATGATCCACAAGTAGATGAGGATGTAATCACAATGTTTAGTGAAGTTGTTCAAGATACATACCGACGTTTTGGAATGGATTTTAATACTGACTATTCAAAATTTACATCAAAAGATTATCCTACTTTTAAAGATGTTTATGCAACTATTAGAGGAAGACTTTTATCAATGCCAGATCAAAGTCATGAAAAAGATGTACTAGAAAGACTTGAACTTAAAATACGTCCAATCGTTAAAGAACTTAAGTATTACTTTGATGGACATACAACTATTCAAACAAAGAGTGAAATTATTGTTTTCAACATTCGTGAATTAATGAATGCGGATACTAATATTAGAAATGCTTTATTCTTTAATATATTAAAATATGCTTGGGGACTTACTTTAAACAAAAGTGTTAACACTATTTTAATGGTTGATGAAGCCCATGTATTGTTAAGTGGAAATAATACATTAGGAGCTGACTTTTTAGCACAAGTACAACGTCGTTCAAGAAAATATAATACCGGAACAATAATTATAACTCAACAACCAAGTGATTTCTCTGATCCGGCTGTAATAACCCAAGGAAAAGCTATATTTGATAATGCTTCATATTATATTGTTATGGGTCTTAGAAAACAGGCGGTCGAAGATTTAGCAAAATTAATTGACCTAAATGATAATGAAAAAGAAAGTATAAAAAGATATAATCAAGGAGAAGCTTTGTTTGTATGTGGAAGTCGTAGAATGCGAATAAACATTGTTGTTACTGAACAAGAGTTAGATTCATTTGGTAGTGGCGGTGGATTTTAAAATTTAATATTGGTGGTGAGCTTTCGTGAATAATGAAGAACATAATAATGATAACAATCAAAAGGGATCAGGATTACAAAAAACAGCTAATTTAGCACTTAAAGCTAAAAAAGCCATGGAAACTATTAAAAAATCCAAAATCGCCTTAGCAATAGTTTCAGCAGTTGGCCCAGTTTTAGTCTGGGTAATAATTGCTGTTTTTGTTATTATCATGTTTATGGTGCCAATTATGTATATATCAGAAAAAACTGAACAAGTTGCTGATACCCTAGATAAATTTATTAATTTTATAACTTTAAAAGGATGGTCAACATCAGAACAAGTATTCTTTACAACTTTAGAAAAAGAATATAATAAGTTTGATGCCTTTAATTACAAAGAAGGGGAATTTGATATTCCTCTTATTGCTTCAACGATTCATTATAGTACAATTGTTGATCCAGATTCTTATAGTTATGATAAAGATGATAAAAATACAAAGTATGAATATGATTATGTTGATCCAGTTATACCAAGTAATCAATTACGAAGTTTTTACGTTGTTTCCAATGATAAACTAGGAAGTGCTTTTACACTTGTATGGGGTGAAAAAAAACTAATTGGTCATTTAATTGACACAAAATTTAAAACTACTTGTGTAAATGTTCCGACAGGTTGGGATATATTTAATCCTGACGCTTGGAAAGACTTGACAGGGACTGCTTCAGCTATACTAGAAGATTTTTGGAGCCATTTTAAATATACTACTGGTGACACTGTAAAGTCAGCAATAAGTAGAGGTAATGCCTTCAAGTTAATCCAATTATTGTATAGTTACAATAAGCAAGGAGAAAGTTATCTTGGGTCACAAATATCAAATTTATATCACGAAGCAGCCTACGATAATTTTATTAGTGATTTGATTAGAATTATTGAACAGTCAGATTTGTCAAGTAACTGTATGGAAGGTCAAATACCAATGCCTGTTATTACTAAATTTATTAATTATGAATTGTATAAAGATTATTTAAGAAATACTTATTTAAAAAATCAATCATATGCAAAATGTGAAAAATGTGAGTATGCGGGTGCTACTGATCAACAAAAAAAAGTTATTATTGAAAGAATGATTATTGAAATCTTTGATCAAAAAGAAGCTTATCAACATCTTCAAGGTAAAAGAATGAATAATCAATATATTGATTATATTCCTGGAATGTCAACTTTACCAATTCAAGTTGCACCTGGTAGTGATTGGCGTGCAAAAACATCAAGGCTTTATCAAAAGGGAACTGCTAAGTGCTTTAAAAATGGTGTTTGGACTGGAAAAAGTAATTGTGACCACAATGGTATAGACTTTGCATATCCTACTGGAACTCCCGTTTTAGCAATAGCCGATGGCCAAGTTTTAGAAGCAGCTTATAATAGTGGTGGTTATGGACTATACGTAAAATTAGGACACGATACTGATGGTGATGGTAAGTTTAATTACTACAGTTTATATTCTCATTTATCAGTATTGAATGTTGCCAAAAATTCAATGGTTGGTGGAGGACAAGAAATAGGAAAAGTTGGATCAACCGGAAACTCATCAGGACCCCATCTTCACTTTGAAATAAGAAATGATAAAGATCAAAAAATTGATCCTGCTCCCATTTTAGATGGTATTATGACTGGTACAGGAAATCCATTAAATCCAATGTCAAAAGCGATTACATGTGGAATGTATAATCATGATCAACTTGCAGCACGTGAACAAATTCTTGCAAAGAAAGTAAATACTGCAGGATTTGGAACAAGAGAAGGTGTTGTTGCTGCTGCTCGATATTTATCGACAGAAATAGATAGTAAAATACCTTATTGGTGGGGCGGGAAATCAACTAAAGTTGGATTAAATAGTCAATGGGGTTGCGGTAAAGCTATTACTGCTTCACCTGGAACAAGTGTTCAACCGTATAATTCTGTTCATCCATTTGGGCTTGACTGTAGCGGTTTTGTAAGCTGGTCAATTAGAAATGGTGGATATAAAGCATCAACCATAGAAGAAGGCTCATCTAATCAATTTAATTTTACCAACAATAATATTCGTTGGGGAGCAACTGGAATTGATACAGTAAAACCCGGTGATTTAGCGTGGACAGATGGACATATTGGGGTTATCATTGGAATCGATAAAACCAAATGTAGCTATACTGTTGCTGAGGAAAAGGGAGCTAGTTTTGGACTTGTAGTTACTAATAATGATTGTACTAGTGGAAGATTCTCACATATTATTTTAATGGATGATTATTATAATAATTCAAGTAATAAGGAGGTCTAAATGAAAGCAAAAGTAAAATTATTAATAATGCTTTTTATTAGTGTTTTATTAACAGGTTGTAGTGCAACTTATGATGTTATTATAAGAGCTAATGATGAAGTTTTTGAAACTATTAATTTTTCGTTTAAAAATGAAGAATTAGGTGACAATAAAAAAGAAATTAATGCCTATTTAGATGAGCAGATAAAATCTTATAAAAAAATTCTTATATATAAGGATTTTGATTTTGAGAAGAAAGTTGGCAAAGAAAACTCATATGTGACTGTAACTAGAACCTATTCTGATTTAGATGAATATAAAGAATCAGTTTTCGTTAAAAACTTATTTCAAAACGTAACAGTTACTAATAACAAATATTATACTGAAATTCAAACAGTAGGTGAATATTACTATGATTATATATATGGTTCTGATAGTGATGAAATCGCCCCAAAAGACAAAAATAATATTGGTAATATTGAGGTAACGGTTAGACTAGAAAATCAATTGGTTGATACTAATGCTGATTTTAGGGATGAAAATAAAAATATATATACTTGGGTAATTACACCAGATGATGATGTTAAAAATATTTATATTAGAAGTAATGACCAATTAAGATATGATGTAATGTTTGAATTATTTATCATGAATAATATTGGAATTGTTGTGCTAATAGGAGTAACACTATTAACATTATTAATGTTAGTTTCTACTTTTCTAATTAAGCGTGCCCAAATAAACAAAATATGATAAAGGAGTTGGGTTATGAAAAAAATCAAAATATTATTAATATTATTAATTATGATTTTAATTACTGGTTGTGATGTTGATTACAAGGTGATTGTTGATAGTAATTATCGAGTTAAAGAAACAGTAAAATTTATTGGTGATAATAAAACTATTACTGAAAAAGGATACAATGTTGATTTATATTTAACAGAACAAATTGAGACTCATCAAAACATTAGTTTATTTAAAGGTTATAAGTTTATAAAAAAAATGGGAACAACTGATTCATTTGTAACAATTGATAGACAGCATAGAAATTTAGAAGCCTATAGTAAATCACCTGTATTTAATCAATTATTTGAAAGTGCTAACATTGTTTATGAAGAAGGCACTGTAACCTTTAATACAACCGGTGAAAATTATTATAAAAACTTTTATAATAATGATGAATTAGTTGATCCTGAGTTTTATGTTGATAAAATTACCATTCAAATGCGATTCCATAATAATATTATTGAGAGTAATGCTGATTCAACTGATGAAACAAAAAATACTCTTACTTGGAATGTATCTTCAGAGAAAGAACTTAAAAAAATATATTTTAAGATTGGTAATGCCAAAAGATATGATATAATATTATTGGATTATGTTATAGAAAACAAAATTAAGATTATTTCTATCTTGCTAACAGTTATGGTTGTTGGTGGAGTTGCATTAAAATTTTATGAAAATTACAAAAAAAATGATTCGATATAAGAGGTGGAAAAATGAAGTTAAAATTTAGAGCTGATGCTAAAGATATTTTCGTATTTATTATATTTGCATTTATTTTATTTTATTTAGTAGCAATTGGTGTTTTGAATGTTACATCTTTTGGTGCTAATGGTACTTTTCATGGATTTAATCCATTACCAGCTTTTTCACAAAAATATCTAGCACCTACAATGGTATTTTTCTTATTTGTTCTAATTATTATTTTAACAAGTGTCTCTTCTTATTTTTTTGAAAGAGAAAAGGGTTTTGGAATTACAACTAATCCAAAACAAGAAAAAGGATATTCAAGATGGGCCAGTGAAAAGGAATTTAAAAACCAATTAAAATTGATTTATCCTAAAAACAAAGAAATTACTGCCGCTGGTGTCCCACTAATCAACAATGGCAAAGAAATTTGGGTTGATGATGGTGAATACCATAACTTAATTATTGGGTCGACTGGGAGTGGTAAAACACAAATTATGGTTCACCCATTAGTTAAATTATTAGCAAAAAATGGAGAATCAATGATTGTAACTGACCCTAAGGGTGAGATATATGAAGAAAATGCGAATCTTTTAAGAGAACGTGGATATAATATTGTTCTTTTGAACTTCCGTGAACCTAGTCGTGGTAATGCTTGGAATCCACTTCATTTACCATATACTTTATATAAGGAAGGTAATCAAGATAAAGCTAATGAATTATTAGATGATTTAGCGCTTAATATCCTTTATGATGAATCTTCTCAAAATCAAGATCCATTTTGGGAGAAAACATCAGCTGATTATTTTACGGGTCTTTCGTTAGCACTTTTTGAAGATGCCCGTCCCGAGGAAATAAACTTAAATAGTATTAATTTAATAACAACTGTTGGTGAAGATAAATATTTAGGAAAAACTTACATTAAAGAATATTTTAGTGAAAAGGATCCAATTTCACCTGCTTACATAAATGTGGCTAGTACGATAAATGCTCCAGAAGATACTAAAGGTAGTATTTTATCAGTGTTTAAACAAAAAATTAAATTATTTTCATCAAGAGAAAATATATCAGAAATGCTTTCACATAATGATTTTGATATTAAAGATATTGGACGAAAGAAAACAGCGGTTTTCATTGTTGTTCAAGATGAAAAAAAGACTTACCATTCACTAGTTACCATTTTTATTAAACAATGCTATGAAACTTTAATAGATGTAGCTCAAGAAAGTGGTGGAAAGTTACCTTTCCGTACTAACTTTATTTTAGATGAGTTTGCAAATATGCCTCCGTTAAAGGATGTAACAACAATGGTTACAGCTGCTAGAAGTAGAAATATTAGATTTAGTTTTATCATTCAAAACTTCGCCCAATTATACCAAGTATATGGTAAAGAAAACGGTGAAACAATAAAAGGAAACTGTGGTAATATTATTTACTTAATTAGTAGTGAACTTAGTGCATTAGAAGAAATAAGTAAAATGGCTGGTGAAGTTAAATCTAAAGAAAAAGATAAAACGGCAAGTACCCCGCTTGTTACTGTTAGTGATTTACAAAGATTGAAACAATGGGAAACCATTATTATCCGTACTCGTATGATGCCCTTTAAAACTAAATTAACACCTAATTTCAAAATGGATTGGGGCGAAAGATTAGAAAAAAGTGGTTATCCGAATCGTGATAAAAAAACAGTTGAAGTGTTTGATTTAAAAGCATACGTTGAAAATAGACGAAAAAAAGCTATTGATAATGCAAGTAATATTATGGGAAATGAATTAAGTGGATTATTTCAAGGACCATCTAAAAAACCATCAACTGATTTAAATATGGATGATTTAATAAAACGTATAGATCAAAAAATAGCTGAACTTGAGGAAGAAGAACGCCGAGAAAAAGAATTAAATAATAATCGCCAATCAAATGTTCAAATCAACCTTCCAAAGAGTAGTGATGAAACAGTATCATTTGGAGAAAAACCAGTAGTAGAAAAAACACCAGTTATTGAAGATAATAAAGAGTTGATGAAAAAAATAGCTGAACTCGAAAAAAATATTTCTAAACCGGTAGTTGAAGAAGTTAAAGAACAACCAAAGGTTGAAGAACATAAAATAAATATCGATAAAACAAAAGTTGAGAAACCAAAAATTGAAAAAAATTTTAATGATATTAAAACAACTAAAAATGCAAATTTAATTACAGATGACCAATTTTTTGATGATTTCTTTGGAGACGACTAAACTTTTAAACTCCATTTTATTATTTGTCTTACATATAATAGATTAGGGTGGTAGATATGATATCAAATATTTCTGTATTAGACTTTCTTAAACAACATACTGAAAGACAGGTTATTGATATAAGAAGTATTCAAAGTTATAATAATAATCATATTCCTGGTGCCAAAAATATACCAAGAGATAAATTATTAAATGAACCACAAAAATACCTTAATAAATATGAAATTTATTATATATATTGTCAAAGCGGGATAAGAAGTATAGATACTTGTAGACAATTGTTAAGATTGGGATATAAGGTTATAAACATTAATGGTGGTTACGAAAGTTGGATGTTAGAAAAGTAAGAAATCTTCTTACTTTTTTTAAATCTATGATATAATTACTATAGAGAAAATAACGGAGGGGTAATATGGATTATATAATAATTGGATTGTTAGTTATTATCTTAATTTTAGTTGTAATAGCACTTACTAAAAATATTGATGAATCAAATATAACTGAACGTCTGGGAAAATTAGAAACAAATGTTGTGAAAGAAATAAGTGACTTTAAAAATGATTTTAGTCGTGACTTAACTGAGGACTTTAATCAATTAAGTGATAAAATTGAATACCGCTTAAGATTAATTAATGATCGTGTTAATGAAAGACTAGATGAAAATTTTGAAAAGACAAATAAAACATTTGTATCAGTATTAGAAAGATTATCCAAAATTGATGAAGCACAGAAAAAAATCGATATATTATCTGGTGATATTGTATCATTACAAAGTGTTTTAACAGACAAAAAAGCTCGTGGTATATTTGGAGAAGTTAATCTTTCGCATATCATGAGTAGTGTTTTTGGAGAAAACAACAATAAAATTTATCAATTACAATATTCATTTAATAATTCAACAATTGCTGACTGTGTTCTTTTTGCACCAGAACCATTAGGTGTTATTGCTATTGATTCAAAATTTCCATTGGAAAATTATCAATCAATGGTGGATAAAAACAATTCAGACATGACTCGTTTAAATGCTGAAAAGGCCTTTAAATTAGATATGAAGAAACATATTGATGATATTGCTAATAAATATATTATTACTGGTGTTACAACAGATCAAGCAATATTGTTTTTGCCAGCAGAAGCGATTTTTGCTGAAATTAATGCATATCATCAAGACATTATTGATTATTCATACAAAAGAAAAGTTTGGATTACATCGCCAACTACTTTAATAAGTACACTTACAACGATTCAAATAATTATTAAAAATATTGAACGCGATAAATATGCTTCAATTATTCATCAAGAATTAAAATATTTAGATACGGAATTCAAACGATATAAAGATCGTTGGGATAAATTATCAAGAACCATTGACACTGTTAATAAAGAAGTAAAAGACATTCATACAACTTCAGATAAAATAAGTAAGCGTTTTGATTCTATAAGTGCAGTTGAAATTCAAGAAATAGGGTACGAAGAAAATGAAAAAATTTAATATATTATTTGTTATATTAGTAAGTATTTTAGGGATTTATATGGGAACAAATAATTTTATTAAAGGGCATATATCAGAAGCTTTAGTTTCTATAACTATTTTACCAGTTATGATATTACCTCTTTTATTGAAAAAGACTTTAAATTTAACTGATAGCACAGTTATGTTGTATTTAGTTTTTGTCTTTTTCGCTCAATTTGTTGGTTCAATGCTAAATGTTTATGATACGGTACCAATGTTTGATAAAATTATGCACTTATCATCAGGGGTAATATCATCCGTTCTTGCGGTATTATTATTAGTATCATTTAAAAAATATGATCACGAGAATATAGGTTTTAATATTTTATTTATTATAACCACTACTTTTATGGTTGCAGGTTTATGGGAAATATTTGAATATTCAGCAGACAAAGTATTTTCTGGGGATGCCCAAAGAGTAATTGAAACAGGTATTAATGATACAATGCAAGATATTATTGCTGCTTTCTTTGGAGCTATATCTTTTTGTATATTATATGCTTATGAAAAAATTAATAAGGTAGAATTTGTTATTAGTAAATATATAAAGGAGTTGGTACGATGACAGATAAAGAATTACTTAAACGATTAAAAGAATTGTTAGAAACAGTGCCTAAAAATAAAGAAGAAGATGAAATAATTAAAGATGGTAGTACTAGTAATTCATATGGTAAATCTAAGTCAATAGGTGCCTATCCTGGAACAGAACATTTTTTCAAAAAATCAGTTATTGATGAAAAGGATTATCAAAAAGGATATTCTTCAGTACTACTTTTAGGTTTTCTTACTTTTTTCTTTCAAGTCTTATTTATGTTAATTGGATATATAATTTTCAAATAGCCACAATATTTTGTGGTTTTTGTTTTGTATATAATAACTTATATAACTAATAATATTAAAGGTGATAAAATGATTTTGATTAAAATTGATGATTTAGAATTCTTAAGAAAAATTGTTACTTATTTTGATTGTGCTAAAATATTATATACAACAAATATTAATGATGATTATGATTATTTACTAGTTGCAGAAGTTAATAAAAAAACAACTAATCTAATTAATTTGAATACGAAAATTAAGAAAAAAATTATTTTCATAAGTTATTTGGAAGAAAATAATATATTTAAATATAATAAAATTTTGACAAAAAAGGCAACTATCTATAATGAATACTTAACTAATATTTTAAATAATAGTTTTATTGTTATTACTAGTTTTCCTTATTACAAAGAATTATTCCAAAATAAAACAAATGGGAAAATTATGCTTATAAATAGAGAGATACCATTTGTACCGACTAAACTAAAATATAAGGTTCGTAAAAAGGAATGTTTATTTATTGATTATAACTACGAACACATTAGTGATTTATATAACAATGCTCTAAAACATGAATATGTTGATTTTGTTTTATTGGGCTATATGCCTTCATATTTATTATCTAAAAGTAAAATAAAAAAATTAAATAATATGCCTAAAAATGTTACTTATATAAAACATTTAAATCACAATGATTATATTCTTTTGTTGAATAGAGTAAATATTATTGTTAATTGTGATGACAATATAAATAATTATGATTCATTACAATATATATTTTTATTAAAAAAACAAGTAATTATTAAAAATATGTTGGTTTATAACAATTACTTAATAAATAGTAAGAACACTTATTTGTTTAATAATAGTAAGGAACTAGAATATCGATTAAGTAAATTAATAAAAAATGAAATGTCTAATTTAACAACTGATGCTTTTATATTAATAAAGGATAATAATTTTGAAAAAACTTGTGCTGAATTTGGAAAAATGATATAAAGTACTATATTTTAATGCATATTTCCTTTATAATATACTTGTAAGGTTTGTGAGGTGTGAAGATGGAAGAACAAATATTAGAGATACTAAAAGAAGAAACTAAAGCTATCTCTTCAACAGAAATTAATAATCGTTTAGAGCTAAAAACCGTTGATGAATTTAAAGAAGTTTTAAAAATATTACAAAAATTAGAAGATTCCTTACAAGTATATTGTACTAATAAAGGTAATTATATGTTATTTAATAAAAGTCATTTACGAGTAGGGCGCTTAATTGTTAACAAAAAAGGTTTTGGATTTGTTGACATTGAAGGTGATGAGGATATTTATATCCATGGAAGCAATATGAATGGTGCAATTCATGACGATACTGTTATTGCTGAAATTATTCATGTTAAAGGTATGGAAATGGAAGGCCGTATTGTTAAAGTTGTTAACAGAAAACTTAAACAATTAGTTGGTGAGTTTTATTACAAAAAAGGTAAAGGTTACATTGATCTTGATGACGAAAAGGTAAAACTTAATATAGAAATTGATAAAAATCGTACGTTAGGAGCAATGAATGGACATAAAGTATTAGTTCGTATAACAACTCAGATAAATAACAATACTTACCGTGGTGAAGTTATTAAAGTATTAGGTCATAAAAATGACCCCGGAGTGGATATTATGTCCATTGCTATGAAATACGAAATCAATGATGTGTTTCCCGACGATGTAATGAAAGAAACTGAAAATATACCTAATGAAGTTAGTCCGGAAGAAATGAAAGGACGTAGGGATTTAAGAAAAGATGTAATTTTTACAATTGATGGTGATGACACTAAAGATATTGATGATGCGCTTTCTCTAAAAATTTTAGAAAATGGTAATTATCAATTAGGTGTTCATATAGCTGATGTAAGTTACTATCTTCATGAAAATAGTCGTCTTGATGAAGAAGCTTATGAAAGAGGCACTAGTGTTTATTTAGCTGACCGCGTTATTCCTATGATTCCACACAAACTATCAAACGGAATATGCTCATTAAATCCAGAAGTTGATCGTCTAGCGGTATCATGTGTTATGGAAATAAATGATAAAGGTGATGTTGTTGATTACGACATTTTTGAAAGTGTTATTAGATCAAAAAAACAAATGACTTATAACAACGTTAATGAAATATTGGAAAATAATAGAGTTCCAGAAACTTACGAAGATTATGTAGAGATTTTAAATAAAATGCAAGATTTATCCCGAGTTCTTCGTAAAAATAAAGAAAACAGAGGGTTTATTGATTTTGAAATAGATGAGTCAAAAATTGTTGTAAATGATGAAGGTGAAGCAATTGATGTTGTTTTACGTGATCGTGGAGTTGGAGAAAAATTAATTGAAGACTTTATGATTGTTGCAAATGAAACTGTAGCAACAGCTATTTATTTTATGGAACTACCATTTGTATATCGTGTACATGGAAAACCGAATGAAGAAAAAGTTAATAATTTTTTAGCGTTTATAAAAGTTTTAGGTTATACTGTTGATGTAAAAACAAATGATTATACATCAAAAACAATGCAATACATATTAGATAGTTTAAAAGATAAAAAAGAGTTTTTGATTTTATCAAAGTTGATGCTTAGAAGTATGCAAAAAGCAATCTACGATAAAAATAATATTGGACACTTTGGCATCGCTAGTAAGTGTTATACACACTTTACTTCACCAATTAGAAGGTATCCGGATACAACTGTACATCGTTTACTTAGAACATATTTATTCAATAACAAAATGGATAAAGAAACAATCAATTATTGGGATAATCGATTAATCTTTTTAACCGAACATACCTCAAGAAAAGAACGTTCTTCAATTGAATGTGAACGTGAAGTTACTGATATGAAAAAGGCTGAATACATGATGAAACATATCGGAGAAAAATACACTGGTATTGTAAGTAGTGTAATGAGTTTTGGAATGTTTATTGAACTTCCTAATTTAGTCGAAGGATTAATTCGAGTTGATGAATTAATTGATGATCATTATGTATTTGATGAAACAACATTCTCGTTAAGAGGGGCCAAAAACAAACGAGGTTACCGTTTAGGTGACAAAGTAAATGTCATTGTTAAAAATGCTTCAAAAGAGGCTAAAACAGTTGACTTTGTAATAGATTATGATAATAATAAAGCAGATAATTAATATTGTAAATTGTAGTTAGTTGTATGATGGGGGGAATAACGTGAACAATTTAGAAAAGGAAATTATTGAACTATTAAACAAAGAAGGCAAGAGCTTAAAAGTCAAGTATATGGCTAAGAAGTTAGAAGTTGAAGTAGAAGACTTAAAAAAGTGCTTAAGATATTTACAAGGGAAATTAAAAGTAAAATGCAATGAAAATGGAACATATCAATTACTTGAAACTAAAAATATGAGATCTGGTATTATAACAATAAATTTTCAAGGAGTTGGAATTGTAAAATTAGGAAATAATAGTGAGATAAAAGTTCCACAACATAAATTAAATGGAGCGTTAAATGGTGATACTGTATTAATTAGTATTAAACAAACAAAAAAAGGAAAAATAGAAGGTCGCGTTGAAGAAAAAATTGGTCGTGATTTAGGAATTATGACAGGGCTTGTCTACATGAGAGATGGGGTTCCTTATATTAAGACTAATAGTTCAAGAACAGACATTAAAATAAAAGTAGATAATGTAAACGGTCTTGTTGAAGGACACAAAGTTTTATTTAAAATACTTGAACAAAATGATAATAAAGAATATGTTGCTGAAGTTGTAAAAATATCAGATCATAAAAATGATATTGGTGCTGATGTTCTCGCTTTAGCATCTGCAATGGGAATTAATGATGTTTTCCCAGATGATGTTATTGAAGAAGCAACACAAATTCCAAATGAAGTGTCGGAAGAAGAATTAAAGGACAGAAGGGATCTAAGAGATGAAATTATCTTTACAATTGATGGTGATGACGCTAAAGATTTAGATGATGCTATATCAATAAAAATAAATGAAGATGGTAATTATGTTTTAGGAGTTCATATTGCTGATGTTAGTCACTATGTACCAATCAATAGTGCGATTGGTAGAGAAGCTTATGAGAGAGGTACTAGTGTTTACTTAGTAGGCTGTGCAATTCCAATGTTACCTCATTCTTTATCTAATGGAATATGTTCACTTAATGAAGGAGTTGACCGTTTGACACTAAGCTGTGAAATGGAATTAAGTCCTAGAGGTGAATTGTTAAGTTATGATGTTTTTGAAAGTGTTATTAATTCCAAAAAGAGAATGACTTATAATAATGTTAATGATATTTTGGAAAGAAACCAAGAAGTTACAGGATATGAACCTTTCGTTGAATCATTACAAACAATGCTTGAGCTTTCACATAAAGTAAGAAAACAAAAAGAAAAACGTGGTACTATTAGTTTTGGAACAAATGAATCATATGTTAAAACTAATGGTAATGGAGAACCAATTGATGTTGTTTTAAGAACTCGTGGCGAAAGTGAAAAAATTATTGAAGATTTTATGATTTTAGCTAATGAAAGTGTAGCAAGTTATATTTATGAAATGGAATTACCATTCTTATATCGTAATCATGATAAACCAAATGAAGAAAAAATTGATCAAGTTATTGATTTAATTGCTTCTATTGGTTATCGAGTGAAAAAACAATCTAAAAACAATGAAATAGATTTTACTAAAACATATCAAACAATTTTAGAAGAATTAAAAGATAATCCAGATTTTTCAATCATTTCTAAAATAATGGTTCGTAGTATGAAAAAGGCTCGTTATGCTGCAATTAATGAAAAACATTTTGGTATTGCAAGTGATTGTTATACACATTTTACTTCGCCAATCAGAAGATTTCCGGATTTAACTGTTCATCGTTTATTAAAAAAATATGTTATTGAACATAATTACGATTTAAAAGATTCAAAAGAATTTACATCAAGACTTGATCAAATTGCTAGACATTCGTCTTCAAGGGAAGTTTCAGCCGATGAATGTGAACGCGAAGTTACTAAAATGAAACATGCTGAATATATGGAAAATTATATTGGTGAAGAATTTGATGGATGGGTTAGCAATATAACTAGAAATGGAATGTATGTTCAATTAACTAATTTAATAGAAGGCCTAGTAGCAATGTGCAAAATGGATAAATCATTTGTCTATGATCAAGAAAAAATAACATTGACTTCTGTTAATTTAGATTTAATGTATAGAATCGGTTCACCAGTTAAAATTGTTGTTGATAGTGCCGATAAAGAAATGCGTATGATTGGATTCTCAGTAGCGAATCAAAAGGAATATTGCAAAACTTATAAACTAAAATAAATCCTTTAAGGAGTTGATAATTTTATGGAAATTAAAAATCGTCAAGCTCATTTCAATTATGAAATTATTGATACTTTTGAAACAGGAATTGTTTTAAAAGGAACTGAAATAAAATCAATTAGAAATGGTAGTGTGAATTTAAAAGATAGTTATGCTATCATTAAAAATAACGAGGTGTTTCTTTTAAATATGCATATTAGTCATTATAAACAGGGCAATATATTTAATCATGAAGAAACAAGAACCAGAAAACTACTAATGCATAAAAAAGAAATCATAAAACTAAATAATTATATAACTACTGAAGGATTAACTCTTATTCCTTTAAAACTTTATTTTAAAAAGAATAAAGCTAAAATATTATTAGGTTTGGCTAAAGGTAAAAAAAATTATGATAAACGTCAAACTATTAAGGAAAGAGATATTGCAAGAGAAATGCAAAAAGAACAAAAAGAATATTTTAAATAAAACCGTTAAGGTTTTTTTATTTTTATGATTTTAGCCACGACCAAAAACAATGTTTATGAATATCATATATATATAATTGAAAGGAGAAAAAATGAAAAGCTTATATGATGATGCGAGAAACATATTAAAAAAAGATCCGGCGGCATATAATATAATTCATGTAATCCTTTTATATCAAGGATTTCATATATTAATTATTCACCGACTAGGCCATTTTTTTTATAATATAAAACTCTTTTTTATTGCCAGACTAATATCTCAGTTAGGAAGATTTTTAACGGGAATCGAAATTCATCCCGGAGCGAAAATAGGTAATCGTTTATTTATTGATCATGGTTCAGGAATAGTCATTGGCGAAACAGCAGTGATTGGTGATGACTGTACAATATATCACGGTGTTACATTAGGGGGAACAGGGAAGGAACATAATAAACGACATCCAACTATTAAAAATAATGTTATTGTTGGGTGTGGGGCGATAGTATTAGGAAATGTAACCATTGGTAATAATGTGAAGATTGGGGCCAATGCGATAGTTGTTAATGATATTTCAGATAATTGTACGGTGGTGGGAGAAAAAGGAAGAATTATTTAAAGAAAAAAACATTTACAAAAATAGGTAAGGGTGTTATAATCTTACTACGGGGATGCTTGGTTTCGACAGGAATATAAGGGTTTAAGTGGCAAGCCGGAGGTACACGTTACGTACAAACAAAAAATAACTGGAAACAGAACACAATTAGCTTTCGCTTAATATAAAACAGTGAGAGGCTTCTATTATTCTTTCTCCCATGAGGAATTTTAGAGGCACGAATTAGTGGGATATATTATTACTTTGCCTAGGAGTAGTAATGAAATTTATAGGCTTACTAAAAGATTATTTGTTAGGGGTTAATCTTATTAGGAATCTTTACAACTAGCTAAGCTTGTAGAAGCTTAAACTACTGTATTTTTGGACAGGGGTTCGATCCCCCTCATCTCCACCATTATGAATATTAACAACTCATTAGAGTTGAAAAAAGAGTCACACTGATATATAGTGTGACTTTTAACATTAATGAAAAATAAAAGGAGATAATCTTAACTCCTTATAAACATTTGTGTCCAATATATATTACCATTATTATCTCTTGCAACACCTACACCAATTTGGTTGTATGTTGGACTTAAAATATTTTCTCTATGTCCTGAAGAATTCATCCAAGATTTCATAACCTCGGCAGCAGTTCGTTGCCCACTTGCGATGTTTTCCGCAGCTGCAGTAAATGAAATCCCAAATGACTTAAGCATATTAAATGGAGTTCCATAAGTAGGTGAGTTATGTGAAAAATAATTATTATCTATAAAATCTTGTGACTTAAGTCTAGCCACATTGCTTACCTGATTGTTTGTGGTAAGTGGTGAACGTCCTACCTTATTTCTCTCAACATTAACTAAACGAATAACTTCCGATTCTAATGCTCTTAAATCATTTGAAGTTCCAGGAGTACTTGGTGTGGTAGGTTCGCTTGGGGTTCCCGGAACACTTGTCGAACTTGGGATGTTGATTGTTTGACCTGGAATAATTAATGCTGGATTTGTAATTTGTGGGTTAACTGCCATTAAATCACTTAACCCAACATTATAATTTCTAGCTATTTGCCACAGAGTATCCCCTAAAACTACGGTATAAGTTGTTGTTCCATTAATTGGAACATTAATTTTTTGACCGGGTAAAATAAGTTCTGAATTTGTAATTTGTGGATTATTTACCAACAGTTCGTTTAATGAAAGTCCATGCTTTTTAGCAATGCTCCACATTGTGTCACCACGGATAACTGTATATGTTGTCATATTAATAATACCACCTTTCTATTTATTACCTAAATATACATTATATTATATGAGTTAATGAACCAACTGCTACTTTATAAATAAAATAAACTCCTAAAACATGTTAATTAAAAACATAACATGATATAATTAATTTAATAACTACTATATTTGTCTATTATAATAAAGGAGAATTAAGTATGAACAATTTTAAAACTAGTAAAGTAATGAAATTAATGGATAATATAATCTACGGATACGTTGATAAAGATAATAAAAAGCATAAAGATATTGGTAATGAATTTTCTAATACTTATCAACTTCAATCACCTAGTGAATTAATAAAAAGTAAATTAGGGGTATGTTGGGATCAAGTGGAATTGGAAAGATATTATTTTAATAAAGAAAATATTAAATGTAAAACCTATTTCATGGTTTATTATAATAACACTAGTTGTCCTACTCATACTTTTCTTGTTTTTTTTGAGAATGATAAATACCATTGGTTTGAACATTCATGGGAAAGATATAGAGGTATTTATGAATATGAAACATTAGAACAATTAATAAATGATATTAGGGAGAAATTCATAAGTGATCAATTAATATTACCGATTAATATTGATAATTTATATATATACGAATATGAAACGCCAAAATACAATATTTCATGTAGTGAGTTTTATAATTACTGTGAAAAGGGGATTATATTGAATATTAAATAATTGTTATTAAAATAATTTATGGTATAATAAAAATATAATATGTAGGAGAGATTTATATGTTTGAAAACGGTAATAAATTAAAAGGATACATTCAAAAGGAAGTAAGAAATAATCCAATGCATTCTAATTATGCTTACAATTATTATTTTTGTAGAAGCTTTTTGGAGCGTTTATATAGTAATACCGAAATTTTCGCTCTAAAAGGAAGTTTTTCACAATTTTCTACTTTAAAACAATTTACTAGACCATTAACTGATATTGATATTGTTACATTTGAAAATATTGGTGATGCAAGTGATATGATTGATCAGACAATATCAAAAAAGGATGATATAAAATTTGAAATAAAACAACGCTTTGTAACAACTAATGCTACTATTAATTATCATATCTTATGTCACTTTGATAATATTGAACATTTGATTAAAATAGATATGAAAAAGGAAGAAAATTTAGATATTGATAAAAGGGAACTTCCAAAATTATTTACAAAAGACATTCCATTTAATGTTAATTCAATTTCACTTGAAGAACATTTTTCCAATAAGCTTTATATTTGCTTTTTAAATTTACAACTACATAATCGACTTGGCAAACAATTTAGAAGATTCAAAGATTTTTATGATATATATTCGATATTAAAATTAGGTAATGTTGATATTGATAAAGTGACTGATTTCTTAAATGAAAAAGTTATTAATGATGAGTTTTTAAATCAATATCAATTTGGCGGGAATTTATTTGATCAAAAGTTTATTGAAAACAATAAAAAAGGTTGGGAAACAGATAGCCGAAAATATGAATTTAATAAAGATGTTACATTTGAAGAAACAGTTAATCACACCAATGAAGCACTACGTGGGAGAAGATTGAAGTAAACAAAGGACGTGAGTTATGATAAAAAAAGTTGGCATTTATATTATAGGTCTTATTTGTATAGGTTTTGTTACCGGAATAATTGATTATAATCGTGTTTTAAAAGATAAAATGCCCATTTTCATGATTGCTCAAATTGATAAAAGTGGACCTGAAATTGATTACTATGGTTTAGGATATAAAATGATAAGAAAACCCGGAGTATCTTATAAAGGTGCATTAGACCATGATGTTTATGTAAAATTTGGTTCTTGGTTTTACCAAAAAATAGTTTCAACGGAATTGGGGTTTATGATAGTTGATAAGACTCCTAAAAATTGTTCGGAAGCGATGGAACAAATTTACGAGACAGAATATTATCGTTATTATTTTAATTGTGTAAAAAGTCATACCATTTTTATTAAATTTAATAACCAAGAAGAGATGACTGTTAAAAATGCACTTAATAATAATCGTGTGTCAATTGAAGAATTGATTGCTGCTGGACTAAAGTTTATTGAAGAGAAAAAATAGCATTTGGTCATGTATTTGAATGGGGTGAAGTATGAAAAAAGAACATTATGAAAAACTAGAAAATATAAAATTTTTAGATATTGAAGCCAGCTTAGATTTAATTGCTAAACTTGTTGAAATTGATTGTGCAAGTGAGTTTTTAAGTCAAGAAAAAGAAATCAACAAAAATCTATTGCAAATGCAAAAATGTTTAGTTGAGTTAATGAAACTATCGGAAGAAAAAGATTACTTAGTTGATGAAATACTTATTAGAGAAGAAGAAAAGATTTATGTAAAAAAGAAGAGAAAGTAGTATTAAAGGAGTAATTTATGAATAGGGAACAATTAGAATGTTTAGAGGAATTAAGGGAAGTCCTAGAAACGGAACAAGCTTTACTTGATGAACTTAATAATCAATATGAATTGTTAAAAAAATATGGAACAAAAGAAGATGGTAATTTTTTGTTGTTATATTATCAAAAAGAATTATATAGTCTTAAACGCCATATTGGTGAATTTATGATTAACCTTGAAATGAAAAATGAGGTTTTATGTGAAATTATGGAACGTGAAGCCATTAAGAAAAAACTAATATTAATAAAATAACACCCCCAAAATAAGTAACAATATTGTTACTTTTGTTTTTGACAAATATTTATTATAATGCTATAATTGTTAAGCAATGCAAAAAAAGGTGGTTTTATGAAAATAAAAAGCGTAGAGATAATTATAAGTGCTGTTCGTAGAAGTCAATACCCAACAGATGAATTGCCAGAGTTTTTATTGGTTGGAAGATCAAATGTTGGAAAAAGCAGTTTTATAAATACTATAATAAATCGCAAAAATTATGCCCGTACTTCATCAAATCCTGGTAAAACTCAAACCATTAATTTTTATTTAGTAAATGAAAATTTTTATTTGGTTGATGCACCTGGTTATGGTTATGCCAAATTATCTAAAAAACATCAAAAGAAGTTCGGACTAATGATGGAAGATTATTTAACTAACCGCAATCCGTTAAAACAAGTATTTATGTTAATTGATTTTCGTCATAAACCATCAAACGATGACATTATGATGTATAATTTTTTGAAGTTCTATAAGATTCCTGTAACTATTGTTGCAACAAAAGCTGACAAGGTAGGAATAACAGCCCACCAAAAGCAAAGAAATCTTATTTTAAACGAACTAGATTTAGTACTTGGTGACGATTTTATTGTTTTCTCTAATGTTACTAAAGAAGGAAGAGAAGAAATCTATAATAAAATCGAAAGAATTATATAGTAATCCCCAAATAATGTTTTAATCATAAAATATTTTAGGTGATACTATGAAAATTATTTTTGATAGAAATACAATTCAAGTTTATTTAAATAAAGAATATACTAATGAACTTGATATTAATGATATTTCAAGTTTAGAAGAATATCTCAGCCGTATATTACTTAGACTCAAAAATGACTTTTTATTAGATATAAGCGGTTGCTATGAATTGAAAATATTATATGATAAATTTTACGGAGTTGTATTAGTGCTATCTAAGCACGACTTCGACTATGATGACTTATTTGAAAGTCAAGTTGATTTAGATTTGAATATTAACAAATCTAATTTCTTCTTATATGAGATAGATGACTTATTTTCAATAGAAAATAAAATATTAAAAAATGTAACTTTATACATATATAGACAAAAATTATATTTAAAATTAATATCTAATATATCACCTATTGAAATGGGAAGATTATTAGAATTTAGTAATCTTATTTATGGTGAAAAGGTTAATAAAATCATTAATAATGGAAAAATAATTTGCGTTTGAGTGTATATTCCACACTTTTTATATAGAAAGAGGTGAATGTATGAAAAAACCCGTAGTAGCGCTTGTAGGGCGACCAAATGTTGGTAAATCGACATTGTTTAACCGCATCGTAGGAAAAAAGATTTCTATTATCGAAGACATTCCTGGAATCACTCGTGATCGAATATATGGGAATGTTGTTTTTGAGGACTACCGATTTCATTTAATTGATACTGGTGGAATAGATGACTCTAACGAAAAATTTAATGATATTATTAAAGTTCAAGCTGAACTAGCAATTGATGAAGCTGATATTGTTATTTTTGTTGTAGATGGAAAAGAAGGATTATCATCTAATGACTATCTTGTTCGAGATATGCTTTTAAAAGCTAGTAAAGATGTAATTGTAGTTATTAATAAAAGTGATACCAAAGAATATAAAAATAACATGTATGATTTTTATGAGTTGGGCTTTGACGAATATATTCCTGTAAGCGGTGAACAAAACAATGGGATATATGACTTGCTAGAAACACTTACGAAGAATTTCAATAAGTATTCTGAAGAAGATCTGGATGATGAAATTGTAAAGTTTTCGATTATTGGAAGACCAAATGTTGGAAAAAGTAGTTTAGTTAATGCATTACTTAATGAAGAACGCGTTTTAGTTAGTGACTATGCAGGCACAACTCGTGATGCTATCGATACTCCTTTTACATATTATGACCAAGACTTTATTGTTATTGATACAGCAGGAATGAGAAAACGAGGACGAATATATGAAAACGTGGAAAAATATAGTTTACTTAGATCTTTAAAAGCAATCGATCGTAGTGATGTTTGTGTGATTGTTATTAATGCTGAAGAAGGTATCATTGAACATGATAAACATATTGCAAGTTATGCTATTGAAGCAGGTAAGGCAGTTATTTTAGTTGTTAATAAATGGGACTTAGTTGATAATTCGGATGGTCAAATTAAGAATTTTACAAGAGAAATTCGTAACAATTTTCAATTTATGCCTTATGCTCCGATTGTTTTTTTATCAGCTTTAACTAAAAAAAGAATTCACACATTAATGCCTCAAATAATTAAGGTATATAATAATAGTAAACAAACTATTAAAACAAGCTTACTTAATGATATTTTGCACGAAGCATATTATTTGAATTTACCACCAACTTATAAAGGAAAACGTTTAAAAATATATTTTTCAAATCAAGTAAGTACCAACCCACCAACTTTTAATATTCAAGTTAATAGTAAGGGACTAATTCATTTTTCATATGAACGATATATCGAAAATAAGATAAGAGAATCATTTGATTTTGAAGGAACGCCAATTGTACTACAATTTAAAAATAAAGGTGAAGAATAATATAACACACCATTCCCTCTAACATATAATAAATGTAGGAGGGATTTTTAATGAAATTTACAGACAACTTTTTTAATAAGATTGAAAATAAAACTAATATAAATAAAGAAACTATTTTAGGTCTTGCTGAAAAGCTTCAAAAAAACGATATGAAAGATGAGAAAACATTAAGAGAAGTTATTCAAGAATTAGGTAAACTTACCGGTAAAGAAGTTTCTAAAGAAAAGGAAAACAAAATCATTTCAGCGGTAGTTAATGATAAAGTACCGAAAGACTTGGATAATATTATATAGTATATATGTTATAATAATGGCAGGAGGGGTTATATGAAAATAAATTATCAACTTCAATTAGATGAAATAATAAGTGAACTTACTTCCAATAATGAAGTGCCAACATTGTTACTTCATAGTTGTTGTGCACCATGTAGTAGTTATGTTCTTTTATATTTATCTCAATATTTTAAAATAACAGTCTTTTTTTATAATCCTAACGTTATGCCTGATACGGAATATGAACGTCGTTTGAGAGAACAGATTAGATTAATAAAAACGGTTACTACTAAATATCTAATTAACTTTATCGAGGGAAGTTATGAACCAAAAGTTTTTTTGGAACAATCAAAAGGTTTAGAAAAAGAAAAAGAAGGATCAAGGAGATGTTTTAAATGTTATCAAATGCGCTTGGAACAAACTGCAAAACTTGCTAACGCAGAAAGTTTTGATTATTTTGCAACAACATTAACTGTTAGCCCATATAAAAATTCTGATAAGATTAATGAAATTGGTAAGTTTTTAGAAGATAAATATAACATTAAATATTTAGTGTCAGATTTCAAAAAAAGAAACGGATATAAAGAATCAATTCGTTTATCTAAAGAATATGATTTATATCGACAACATTATTGTGGTTGTCCATTTTCACATAGTATTAATGAGGAGTTAACAAAATAACTTCTTTTTTATTAATGTGTTATTAAATAACAAATATATTGATATTTTAGTATCATATATTAACATAATCTCTCATATATTTAAATGAATTAGATGAAAGTAGGGATTATATGGAAAAAATAGATATAATTAGAAGTATCACCGAGAGAACTGGTGGAGATATTTATTTAGGAGTGGTGGGGGCTGTTAGAACAGGAAAATCAACTTTTATAAAGAAAGTTATTGAAAATCTTGTTGTTCCTAATATTACTGATGAGTATGAAAGAAAAAGAGCTCTTGATGAAATCCCCCAAAGTGCTCAAGGTAAAATGATTATGACAACTGAGCCAAAATTTGTTCCTTCTAATGCTGCTAAAATTCAAATTGAAACTTTTAGTGCAAACGTAAGGCTTGTTGATTGTGTAGGATATGTTATTCCGGGTGCTAAAGGTTATGAAGATGAGAATGGGCCAAGAATGGTTAAAACACCGTGGTATGATGAAGAAATACCATTTGTTGAGGCAGCTGAAATAGGTACTGAAAAAGTTATCAAAGATCATTCGAGTATTGGTATTGTTATTACGACTGATGGTTCAATTGGAGAAATATCAAGAAATGATTATATTGAGGCTGAAACGAGAGTAATAACCGAATTAAAAGAAATAGGTAAACCGTTTATTGTTTTATTAAATTCGGTTCATCCAATGCTTCCAGAAACAGAGAGACTTGCTGGCAAGCTACATGAAGAACATTCAGTACCCGTTATACCAGTTAGTATTGAAAACATGAGTGAACGAGATATTTATTCAATTTTGAAAGAAGCATTATATGAATTTCCAGTTACTGAGGTAAGTGTTAAGATGCCAGAATGGATTGCGTGTTTGTCTCCAAACAACTGGCTTAAAAAAACATACATTGATAAAATAAAAGAAAGTGTTATTGAAATAGATAAATTACGTGATGTTGATAAAATTACCAATCCGTTTGTTGATTGTGAATATATAAGTAGAGCTTATTTGTCAGAGGTTGATACTTCAACAGGGGTAGTAAATGTTACGCTTGATGCGCCAACTGGTTTATACAATGAAGTGTTAAAAGATATTATTGGTGTTGATATTAAAAATCGCGCTGAATTATTAAGCTTATTCCAAGATTATAATGAAGCTAAGTATGAATACGACCAAATTAAAGTAGCCCTTAAAATGGTGAAACAAACAGGTTATGGAGTTGCATCACCAACATTACTTGATATGAAGCTTGACACCCCAGAAATTATTAAACAAGGAAACCGTTACGGAATAAAACTTAAAGCAGTGGCGCCTTCAATACACATGATAAGAGTTGATGTTGAATCGACATTCGAACCAATTATAGGATCAGAACTTCAAAGTAAAGAATTAATTAATCACTTAATGAAAGATTATGATCAAGCTCCAGACAATATTTGGAAAAGTGAAATATTTGGTCGAAGTCTTGATGTTATTGTTAAGGAAGGCATTCAAGCTAAATTATCGCTAATGCCAGAAAATGCTCGCTATAAATTACAACAAACATTATCTAAGTTAGTTAATAAAGGCTCTGGAAATTTGTTTGCTATTGTATTATAAAATTAACTTCTGTTATTAACAGAAGTTTTTAATTGATTTAAACCTTTATTTAATTAAATATGGCAATATGGCTATTAAATTGCATAAAATCTTTAAAAAATTGCAAAAGTTATTGATTTTATTTACAAATAATGGTATTCTTTAAATGTAAGCAAGATAGTTGCTTAAATAATAGGAGGTAAAGAATGACTAAAACAGATTTAGTAAATTTCATTGCAGAAGAAACAGGATTTACAAAAGCAGATTCATCTCGTGCTCTAGAAGCTATGATGAGTGGTGTAGTAAACGGATTAAAAGAAGGAAATAAAGTAACTTTAACAGGTTTCTGTACTTTCACAGCTAAGGATAAACCAGCAAAAGATGGACGTAATCCTAGAACTGGTGAAACAGTAAAAATCCCTGCTAGAGTAGCAGTTACAATTAAAGCAGGTTCTAAATTAAAAGAAGCTTTAAACTAAAAGGCATTAAGCCTTTTTTTCTTGGAGGTGTTTTCATGTTAAAGACAACTATAAAAGTTTTAAAAAAAATTGAAGAAAAAGGATATAAGGCTTATATTGTTGGAGGTTATCCAAGAGACTTATATTTAAACAAAAAAAGTGCAGATGTAGATATTTGTACTAATGCCACACCTAAAGAATTAAAAACAATTTTTCCTAATGTTAATTTAAATTCGGTCAAATACGGGTCGATTACTCTTATTTTTAGTAATGTTCATTTTGAAATAACCACTTTTAGAAAAGAAATAAAATATGAAAATAATAGAATACCAGTTAAAATAGAGTATATTGATGACTTAACAGAAGATTTAAAAAGAAGAGATTTTTTGATCAACACACTGTGTATGAACTCTAATGGTGAATTTATTGATTTGTTAGGTGCTAGAGATGATTTAGATGCTGGTATAGTAAGAATGATAGGCAGAACTAAATATCGTCTTAAAGAGGATATACTTCGGATTTTAAGGGCTATTAGATTTGCGACAACACTTAATTTTGAACTGGATAAAGAATTATCTAAATATATTACTAAATACGGTTACCTACTTAGAAAATTATCTTATGAACGCAAAAAGGAAGAACTAGATAAAATATTTTCTAGTCCTAATGTTAAATATGGCATTGAATTAATTTTGAAAACCAAAATTGATAGATATTTAGAAATACCTAAATTATCTAAAATTGCTGTAACCTCTTCACTTATTGGTATATGGGCCCAGCTAGATGCTTTAAATATATATAAATTTAATAGTAATGAACAAAAAACAATCAAGCTAATTAACGAATTATTGAATAAGGATTTATTTGATTGTGAAAATTTATATAAATATGGTCTTTATATTTCTACTATTGTTGGTGAAATAAAAGGAATTGATCGAAAAATTATTAATGAACAATTTAATAACTTATATATTACCAACCGAAGTGAAATAAAGATTACGACCGAAGATATTTGTACGATTTTAAATAAGAAACCAGGTCCTTTTTTAAAACTTATTATTACTGATGTTGAAGGTAAAATAGTTAGAAAAGAACTCTTAAATGATAAAGATATATTAATGGAATATATTAAAAGTAATTATATGTAAAGGTTACAAAGTTAGAAATTTATTGTATAATGATGTTAGGTGATAAAATGATGGAAAAAGTTATTAATTTAATCAAAGAAAAAACAATGGTTGTTCCATATGTTCTCTTTTCTAATTATAAAAAATTAAATATAAAAGACGAAGAATTAATATTAATTATTTATTTACTTAATGATTCTAACAAGGTATATAATCCTAAAAAAATTAGCGAAGTATTGAATATTGAAACCGGTAAAGTACTAGAAATGGTTAATGAGCTAACTATCAAAGATATTTTATCTATTACTGTTAAAATTGAAAATAAGATTCATGTTGAATATTTATCAATTGATAATTTATATAAAAAATTAGCCTTTTTAATTGTTAATGATAAAGAGGTAGAAACTGTTAATACTAATATTTATGATAATTTCGAAAAGGAGATGGGGCGTCCTTTATCGCCAATTGAATATGAATTAATAAGTGGTTGGCAAGTTAACAAGGTAAGTGACGAATTGATCCTTTTAGCGCTTAAAGAAGCGGTTTATAATGGTGCTGTTAGCTTGAGATATATTGATCGTATTTTATATGATTGGACTAAAAAGGGGATTAAAACAGGAGCAGATGTTAATTTAGAAAAGCAAAAGTTTAAAAAGAAAAAAGATACTCCAGATATATTTGATTATGATTGGTTAAATGATGACAAAAAAGATTCAGATAACTGAAATTGTTGATTATTTGGAAGAACTTTTTCCAAATGCTGATTGTGAACTAAATTATTCTAAAGATTACGAACTGTTATTAGCAGTAATGATGAGCGCTCAAACAACTGATGTTAGAGTAAACATGGTTACATCAATTTTATTTGAAAGGTATCCTAGTTTGGAAAGTTTAGCAGATGCTGATATCGAAGATATTATGGCCATTATTAAACCTATTGGCACATACAAGAAGAAATCTCAAAATATTATTGGAATAGCCAGCAAATTATTAAACGATCAAAATGGAATTGTACCATCTGATCGAGAATATTTAGAAAGCCTTCCTGGGGTAGGGAGAAAAACAGCTAATGTCATATTGAGTATTTTATATAAGGAACCTGTTTTAGCAGTTGATACACATGTTTCAAGAGTTAGTATTAGACTTGGATTAGTCAATAAGAAAGATAATGTTTTAATTATTGAAAAGAAATTAACTAAAATAATTCCTAAAGAAAAAATAAATAAATTACATCATCAATTAATATTTTTTGGAAGATATCACTGCAAAGCGAGAAGCCCAGATTGTCGAGATTGTAGATTAATTGATATATGTAAAGATGAAATTAGAAAACCATTTATGAATTAAAAAACCGATAAAATTATCGGTTTTTATTTTATTTTATTTTAATAGTTCTCATATAAGTTTTGTTATAAGTTTTGTAATTTATTTCATAAGTTATAACAAATTCACCAGTAGCCGAAGTATCAATTTCATTCACTGTATCATTGGTTGCTTTATTAGTAATTGTTTTAGTAATTTCAATATCACTTTCATTTACATCTTTGTCATTCTCTTGTACTTTAACTGCTGGATTAGGTTCCGAATAAACATCGTTAATACCTAATTCAATTAAACTGTCACCAATTAAGTTTGATTCAATTTGTGGCTCATTTGATTTTTGGGTAATAGTTGTTTCTACGCCACTACTCATATTAACTTTAAATATTGAGTAAGCTGATTTAACAACGTAAGTAACATTTCCTGAAGTAGCAGTTGTTGAATAATTATTATTTTTAGTAAATCCTAATAATTTCAAATCATTTCCATTTTTAACATAAACATTGTACCCAAGTTCACCAATATTTTTACTATTATAAGTAAGACGTTCATTTAAGTAAGTGTTTTGATCTTTCTCTGTTTTAAAGATTGATTTAAAATAATTAGTTAAAGCTGTTTTGTCTGCAGCACTTGGTGTCTCGATTGCATTCCAAGTTATATTTACACTAGAACCAAGTTGTTCTGCTTGTAAATTAGTTGGATTTTCTAATTGACTATATCTTGTAGATACTTCTGTAGGTTCTGTTCCTTTTTTAAACAATTCAGTTATTCTCATATTTTTAGGTGTGAATTCACTTGGTAGCATCGCTGGTTTTGTTCCTTTTTCAATTTCTACACTAATAACATTTTTGGGTTTAGTAAATGATTTGTTTTCAGTATAAATACCTTTAGCAACTGCTTGGAATAATCTTCTAAATTGAGTGCTACCAAAACGATTATAATATTGATTATCAATCTTATCATAACCATACCATTGAGCAATAGCATAATCAGGAGTATATGAAGCAATCCATAAGTCATTAACAGCATTGCTTGGTAATTTATGTTCTCTAAAGACAGCATCTGGATAGTTACTTGTTCCTGTTTTTGCACAATAATTAACACCGTTAACATACCATTGATCGTAAGATACCCATTTAGCGGTATCAAGTAAAACGCTTGACATCATATATGCCGTTTCAGCACTCATAACTCTTTCCTTTTTAACTTTGTGTTCAACTTCTTCGTTTGTTTCACGGAAGACAATTTTAGTAACTGAGTGTGGCTCAATATAATAACCACCATTAGCAAAGGCAGCATAAGCACCAGACATACTAACAGGGGATTCTCCATTGTAACCACCTAATGAATGAGATTCATGAACAATTCCACTTTCTAATTCTGGATTCAAGCCAAGTGAAGTAACAAATTTTTTAATATTCTTGTTACTAACATCTTGGAAAGCTTTTAGAGCAGGGATATTACGAGAAGTTTTTAATGCTTCCCTTAAAGTTATTAAACCTTGATATTTGCCATCCCAGTTTTGAATAACTCCACCGGTTGAATATGTATGTGGTTCATCTGCAAACGCATGATAAGTTGACCAGTTATTATATTCAAAGCCAGGACCATAGTCATATAGTGGTTTGGCTGATGAACCAATGTGTCTTTCAATATCGGTAGCTAAGTTATAGCCTTTTAAGTCGGTTTTATTTCGACCAGCACTTACGGCTACAATACCACCAGTTTTAACATCTAACACTGATATTCCGGCATCAACAACTTCGTTTTCCCAAGTATATAATTCTCCACTTAAGACTTTATTGATATGAGTTTGTTTTTCCATATCGAAAGTTGTGTATATTTCCATAGCAACAGTAAATGGATCTTTACCTGTTAATTTCATAACTTCATCAGTAACAGTATTGATAACCCCAACGTATTCTCCACCACTTGTTTTTTCTTTTTCAAGAATTAAATCATGAACAGTTATCTGTTCCGCAATTTTGCGTTCTTCATTAGTTATATAACCATGTCTTTCCATTAAATACAAAACTGTTTTTCTTCTTGCTTCAGCATCATCTGGGTATAGATATGGATCATAACCATTTGGAGCTTGGAATAATCCGGCTATTAAAGAAGCTTCTGGTAATGTTAAATCTTTAGCGCGTTTTCCAAAATATAATTGTGATGCTTGTTCAACACCGTAAGCTCCTCCAAAATCTCGACCACCAAGATAGTTTGAATTGGCATAAAACTCCAATATTTCAAATTTAGTATAATTTTTTTCGATTTTAAATATAGATAGATATATGTCTGTAAATTTACGAATTATACCTTCAATTCCTTCTGATTCAGTTGATGTTAAATAGTTTTTAGCAATTTGCATCGTTAGGGTTGAAGCACCACCTACATCTTGCCCTAAAAATTGACCAAATGAAGCTTTAAGGAAACGAGGAAGGTCAAAACCATTATGTTGAAAAAATCTTGAATCCTCTGTAGCAATAATAGCATCAATTAATGATTCTGACATTTCATCGGTTGTTATCTTCTCACGCATTTCACCACCAACTTTTGTGATGATTTTACCATCTTTGTCATATATAATAGTTGCTTCTGACTGATATAATTTTTCTGGATCAAATTCAGCATTATTAACTATTATATAGAAGAAGACGATAGCAAATAGCATTGCGACTATTGTTAATGCGAAAAAAGTGATTAGGAAATATTTAAATACTTTCTTTTTATCTAGTTTAGATACTTTGTTTTTTACATTAGTTGCTTTTACAGTAGCCATCTTTTTAACACTACGACCTTTATTAGCTGCTATCTTTTTAATATTGCTGCTCTTGCTTGTAGTTTTGGCTTTACTATTTTTGTTTAGTTTCTTTTTAAAAAGAGGCGGTACAAACAAAATAATATTTAAGGTACTAATAATTATTAAAGACCACCAAAAATCAAAGGCAATCGTTCCAATTATTAAAGCGATAATACTCACTGCAAAAATAAGTGTATTTTCCATATTCTTCATTATATTTTTTTTAATTTTATCAATATTTTTCTTCATAATAATCTCCTTTAAAATATATTTCATCTATTATTTTTAAATAATCTAATCTTGGATTAAATTTTATTTTAATTAAATGTCCTTTTTCTTTAAAATAAGAATAAGGAATCGATTTTCTTGTATTAGTATTTATAAATTCAAATAAATCTTTTCCATCTAAATAAAAAATTTCATTATAAGCATTAAAATTAACAATTAAGAATCCAATACCACCATGGGTTATTATCTTTTTCAAATGCTCAAGTTGATGATTGTGGATGTTACTCAACGGAAAATAATTAGGCTTGTTTGTTTCTTTAGCTTCAAAGTCAATATATTTACCGCGATAAATACCATTGTAGTCAGTAGTTGAAGGTTTTTGAAAATATCCATCTTTTATTTTGACTCTAGTGGGTGATATATAATCAACTTTTTTTATTGTGATAGGTGTTGGTTTTTTATGAATAACAGCTATATTTTTTTGTAAATAATAGTTGTTAGTTTCATTAAGTTCTTTTTCTAAACTCATTCCACGATTACCATAGTTAATCGTTTTTTTTCTATCAATTTTTATTCCGCATGGATAATTCATGTAATCACCACTACAATTATACTATAAAAAGACAATTTTTACTATTAAAAATAGATAATTATTTTTGACGGTTATGTTCTACTTTTGTCGAATCCAACGATTTTTTTTTAAATATATGTTAGAGTTTATTTAAGAGGTGATAAATTGAATAGACATTACCAAATTGAAAAAATTTTTAATGAAATGATTGGTGATGTAAAGCAAATAAAACTAACTACTTATTTTTATAGAAAAAATAAGTAGTTTTTATTTAAATTGATTGAAAACAAAGAAGAGTTAAAGTTACTTTTTTGCTTTCTTAGAATATATATATTTTAAGAAAATTTTAAAAAATAACATGTGCTAAAATCGACGAGGTATTAGCAAAAAGAACAATGTTTTTTCTTTGTTCATATAATACCCCATTTATTGTATCTATAAATTATATACAACGATAAATAAAAGAGTTGTAATATTTAACTTAAATAAAGTATTTTGATTTTTTTATATTTATTAGTATATTTAAAATCATTGAAAAATACGATTTAATTTGCTATAATAACATTGTAATTAATTAAGTGGAGGTTTGGTTATGAATTTAAGTCAATTAAATAAAAAATTAATCACAATTATTGGAATTGTTCTTGTTATAGTAGCAGTAGCTTTAGTAACAATAGCAATCGTTACTAAAAATCACAATTTAGAATTTTCTGTTATTGAACAAAAATTGAAATCAGGAGCTCAAAAGTATTACAAAGATAATCCTGAATTATTACCAAATATAAATGGTTCTAAAGCGGCGGTCGGAGTGACAACGTTAGAAGATGGTAAATATATTCCAATGATGTCAATTATGGTTAAAGGTGATACCATTTGTAATGGAGAAGTAAGAGTTTCTAATAATGGTGGATATTACTTATACATTCCATATTTAAACTGTGGTAATGAATATGTAACAAATGAACTATATAAACATATTGTTGAACCAGGTAATGTAGTAACAAAAGACAATGGACTTTATGAAATGAATGGCGAATATGTATTCCGCGGGAATCATCTAAATAATTATTTGAGTTTTGACAATAAAGTTTGGGTTATAATGAAAGTAGATAAAGACAAAAATATAGTAGTTACGGAATATGAAACTAAGACAAAAAATATATGGGATAATCGTTATAATGAAACACGTGAACAAACAAGTGGAATTAATGATTATTCTAAAAGTAAAATGGAATATTTTTTAAATGAAATGTTTAATGGAGAACAATATCTTTCAGAAAGTGCTAAAGGATTAATTGTTTATAAACCATTATGTATAGGCAAGAGAAGTGAGAAAGAAACAAATAAAACAGATAGTGTTGAGTGTTCTGTTGTAACAGAACCACAACCACTTGGACTTATTAAAGTAAGTGATTTTATGAATGCTAGTCTAGACTCAAATTGTAAAGAAACAACAAGTCGTTCTTGTCAAAATTATAATTATCTAGCAGATTTTAACACTAACTGGTGGACAATGACTCCCCATACTGAAAGCACACATCGTGCATATAAAGTTTCAGGAAAAACAATTACACCATCAACATTGAATGTTGATTCAAAAGTAAGACCAGTATTGCACTTAAGTGAAAATATTGTATATAATGGTGGGACAGGAACATTTGAAGATCCATATATTGTTAAATAGTATAAAAATTGACTAAAAAATAAAAAGTGATAAAATAAATAATATAGAGGAGTTGGGATAATGATTCAAGATAGGATATTGTTAACGGTAAAGGACATACTTGATAAAGAATTCAAAATTGATACCAGAGGTTTTAGACCACAAGAAGTAGATAAATTTCTGGATATAATTATTCGTGACTACGAAGAATTTATTGCTATTATCCGTGAAATGGAAACGGATAAAAAAGAGATTCTTGAAGATAATATTAGATTAAAACAAGAAATTAGAACGTTAAAATTGAAATTAGATGTTGTTAAAGATGCTCCGGTTACAGAAATTAACAATGCTGATTTATTAAGAAGACTATCAAGTCTTGAAAAGATTATTTACGGTAAAGAATAGTATTTTGACAAACGCTGCATTATTTAATGTAGAGGAAAGTCCATGCTCGCACTACCTGAAATGGTAGTAGTGTTCGTGCATAGGGAAAAAATAACCTATGGTAGCATTTGCTAACGGCGCAACCCTTTCCTAAGTCTTTGATATGGAAATGGCTGCATAAAGTGCCACAGTGACGATAAACTTAGAAATAAGTTTAGTGAAACGGGTAAACCCCACGAGCGAGAAACCCAAATTTTGGTAGGGGAACCTAATAAAAGGGAAAAACAACCTTTTATGGGATTGAGAAATCAATAGATAGATGTTTGTCGCCTAGTAATAGGAACAGAACATGGCTTATAAAATATTATTTTTGTGGTAAAGGTGGTGTACATTGAAAGAAATTGGTGAAAAATTAAGAGAAGAGCGCTTAAGCATTGGGATTTCCATTGAAGAAGCAGCTGAAGATTTAAAAATGCGACCAATTCAAATTGAAAACATTGAAGAAGGCAATATGTCTGCATTTCAAGATATTTTTTATTTAAAATATTTTATTAGAGATTACTCTAAATATCTTGGATTAAAATATGAAGATATTGTCGATGAATTCAACGAGTTTTTATTTGATTATACATCAAAAATATCGCTAGATGATATTAAAGAAGCACAAAAAAAATCTAATGAAAAAGAAAAAACTAAAAAAATCACATCTCCTTATACACTTGAAAGACGTAATCGAATAGACGTCACACCTATTGTAGTTTATATTCTTATAATTATTTTAGTTGTCGTAGGTGTGTATATGTATTTAAAAAGTGAGCAAGATGATTTTAATAATAATAGTATAGTTATTAATGAGATAAATAGGAGGGTATTATGAATTTACCAAATAAATTAACAATGATTCGAATTTTTTTGACACTAGTTATAATTGCAATACTAACATTACCATTTGAAGCAGCCGGAATTGAAATGACTAAATTGTTCGTTAGCGAGGCAATAGTGGTTGATGTTAAATATATTGTTGCTGGTGTATTATTTATAGTTGCATCATTAACTGATTTTGTTGATGGATACATTGCTAGAAAATATAATTTAGTAACTGATTTTGGAAAAATGATTGATGCTATCGCTGATAAAATTTTAGTGAATTCAGTTTTAATTATTTTGTCAGCAACCGGATTTATTCATCCAATCATTCCTGTTATAATCATTATGCGTGATACAGTTGTTAATTCTATTAAAATGGTTGCTGGTAATCATGGGAACGTCGTAGCAGCAAGTTGGATGGGAAAAGTTAAAACAGTTTGTATGATGACAGGTGTTTCATTAACGTTATTCTATAACTTGCCATTTGAACTATGGAATTTAAGAATCTCTGATTTCTTATTGATAATTGCTACTGTATTATCAATTATCTCAGCAGTTCAGTACTATAATGCAAATAAAAAATATATTTTTGCAGAAACCAAATAAATGTAATTGTTAAATAGCACAAAAAATTCTTGACAAATGTTTAAGAATTTTTTATATTTTAGTATTTAAAAATAATTAAAAAAAGACAAACATTTGTTCGTTTTAAGTATTGACAATGTATTAATTATAGTATAAAATTAAATTATATGTTAGGAGGAAAGTAAAACATGTCAAAAACAACCGATGATAAAACCCTTGAACAGGTATTAAAAGATATTGAAAAACAATTTGGTAAAGGATCAGTGATGAAATTAGGTGATAATGAACAACGTGAAATAGATGTTATATCTAGTGGGTCGATATCTTTGGATATTGCTCTTGGAATTGGAGGATATCCCAAAGGAAGAATAGTTGAAATATATGGACCAGAATCAAGTGGTAAAACAACATTCGCACTTCATGCAATAGCTGAAGCACAAAAAGCTGGTGGAACTGTCGCTTTTATTGATGCTGAGCATTCTTTAGATCCACAGTATGCATCCAAATTAGGGGTTAATATTAATGAATTATTATTATCACAACCTGATAATGGAGAACAAGCATTAGAAATTTGTGAAGCTTTAGTTCGTAGTGGGGCAATTAGTACAATTGTTATTGATTCTGTTGCCGCTCTTGTTCCTAAAGCTGAAATTGAAGGAGAGATGGGAGATTCCCATATGGGACTGCAAGCTCGTCTTATGAGTCAAGCTTTAAGAAAACTGTCAGGTGTTATTAATAAAACAAATACAACAGCTATCTTTATTAATCAATTGCGTGAAAAAGTAGGAATCGTTTTCGGTAACCCCGAAGTGACGCCTGGTGGTAGAGCTCTAAAGTTTTATTCGTCAATTCGTTTAGAAATCAGACGTGCGGAACAAATTAAACAAGGCACAGATATTATTGGTAATAAAACTAACATTAAAGTAGTTAAAAATAAAATGGCGCCTCCATTTAAATCTTGTGCTGTTGATATTATGTACGGAACTGGAGTGTCTGTAGATGGAGAAATTGTTGATTTGGCTTCTGATGCTAATATTATTGAAAAGAGCGGTGCTTGGTATGCCTATAATGGAGAAAAGTTAGGTCAAGGTAAAGAAAATGTCAAGGAATTGTTAAAATCAAATCCTAAACTAAAAAAAGAATTAGAACAAAAGGTTAGAGACCATTATAATATTGCTAGTAAAAAAGAAGTTGCTAAAGGTGAAACTAAAAAATAAAAAAAACACGAATGTATTTTCCTATATTCATGTTTTTTTCTTGACTTACATCCCAAAAATCTTTAAAATGATAGTAGAGTGAAATTAGTGTTTTGCTTGTTAGATATATGGGGAGGTATACTATGGAAAATATAGTTTTCTCCATTTTGCTAGTCCTAGTTGGACTTTTTGTTGGAATTATAACAACGTTTTTAATTAATTATATTAGAGGAACTGTTGCCTCTAAAAAAGCTGAAATGATTCTTGAAAATGCTAAAAATGAAGCTGCTAAAATTAAGCGTGATCATTTATTAGAAGCTAAAGAAGAGTCGTATAAAATAAAAAGTGAACTTGAAAAAGAAATAAAAGAGAAAAAAACTGAAATGAGAGAGGCTGAGGAACGTCTTATTATTCGTGAAAGTAATATTGATAGACGTGACCAAACTTTTCAAAATCGTGAACAAATGTTGGAAGAACGTGAAAATAATTTAATTGAAAAACAAAAAGAAATCCAATCAGAACAAATGGAGATTGAAAGTATAAAAAATGACCAAATCGAACTTTTAGAAAAAATAGCAAGTTTTTCTAAAAATGAAGCTCGTGATTTAGTTATGAAAAAAGTCGAAGAAATGATGAATTTAGAAATTGCTGCTTATATTAAAGACCGTGAAGACGATGCGAAAATAGTTGCTGACAAACAATCAAAAAATTTATTAGTAAATACAATGCAAAGATATGCAAGTGATGTTGCTAATGAACAAACAGTAACAGTAGTTAGTCTTCCAAGTGATGATATGAAGGGTCGTATTATCGGAAGAGAAGGAAGAAACATAAGAACAATTGAAGCTGTAACAGGAGTTGATTTGATTATTGATGATACACCTGAAGCGTTTGTATTGTCTAGTTTTGACCCTTACAGAAGAGAGATTGCTCGAGTTACCATTGAAACTTTAATAAAAGATGGACGCATCCATCCTGCAAGAATCGAAGAAGTTTATGATAAGACATGTAAAGAAATGAAAGTTAAAGTTCGTGAATATGGCGAAGCAGCCTTATTTGAACTAGGTATTACGAAAGTTAACCCTGAATTAGTAGAAATACTAGGAAAATTACATTTTCGCACTAGCTATGGTCAAAACGCCTTAAAACACGCTATTGAAGTAGCAAGTTTAACGGGTATAATGGCATCTGAAATTGGCGAGAATGTTAGTATGGCTAAACGAGCAGGGCTATTACATGATATTGGTAAATCAATTGATCATGAAGTTGAAGGTAGCCATGTTGAATTAGGGATTAATCTTGCAAAAAAATATAAAGAATCTGATGTTGTAATTGATGCAATCGCATCACATCATGGTGATGTACCGCCTGAAACAATAATAGCTGAGTTAGTTGAAATTGCTGATACTCTATCAGCCTCAAGACCAGGTGCTAGAAATGATTCTTTAGAAAACTACATTAAACGATTAAAAGATTTAGAAGATATAGCAACTAGTATTAATGGTGTTGAAAAATCATTTGCAATGCAAGCGGGGAGAGAATTGAGAGTTATTGTTAAACCAGAAGTAATCGATGATTTAACTAGCTACAAGATTGCTCGAGATATTAAAACTAGAATTGAAAATGAAATGCAATATCCAGGAACTGTTAAAGTTACTGTTATTCGAGAAACGAGATATACTGAAGAAGCAAAATAAGCTTCTTTTTTAATGTATTAAAAAAGATAAATAAAAATTTATCTTAATAATAGTAACGACCCCTTCTACGATATGGATATGGTGGATAGTATGGGTAATATACTGGGTAAGGTTGATAATATGGGCGGTTATATGCGTATGGTGCTAAAAGAGCACCTGTTAATCCACCTAATAGGAATGGCGCAGCAAAACCACCACCGGCTATTATACGATCATCTTGATTACGGAAATTATCATCATAGGGTGTTTGATATTGATAATTGTTATTATACATACTTATACTCCTTTCATAATATCTTATGAGTAGGATAAAAAAAGGTGAAATAATATTAAGCTCTTATCATATATTTAAATAGGTGATATGGTGAAAAAGTTTTTTCAAAGAATTGGATTAATTACACTAATATGTTTAAGTTTTATATATACAGAAAAAGCAGCAAACGTTTTAATTGAGGTAGATGACATAATGGTAAAGATTAGAGAAGAAAAAGGATTATACAAACAAGCATCAGTCAATGCAATTGTAGACGGTGATACAATTATTCCGGGAATTAATGGTGTTGAGGTAGATGAAATTAAAAGTTATCACAAAATTAAAAAAATTGGACATTACAGTAAAGAATTATTAGAATATAAAACAATAAAACCTAATGTTACTCTATCTACTAATTATGATAAATATATAATTAGTGGAAATGAAAGCAAAAGAATCGTTAGTTTGTTATTTATCGTCAATAAGAATACAAATGTTAATAAGATATTAGATATTTTGAAACAAAAAAATGTTCTTGGAAACTTTTTTATTGATAGTATTTGGCTAGAAAATAATAATGAATTATTATTAGAAATAATTAAAGCAGGTCATAATGTTGGTAATTTAAGTTATGAACAAAATTATAATCATAGTGATTTTATTTGGGTAGACACCATAATTAAAAAGGTTGGTAATCAAAATCAAGGGTATTGTTATAGTGAGGGGAATAACGAAGTTGCTCTAAAAATATGTTCTCTAAATAAAAACTTTACAATAAGACCAAGTATTATTGTAAAAGAATATCCGACTCTCGAAGTAAAAGAAAAATTAAAAAGCGGTGTAATTATATCATTACCAATAAATGGAGTTGTTGAAAGGGAATTGAGTAGTATCATTGATTTAGTTCACAGTAAAGGATTAGTAATTGAAAATTTAAACAAATTGCTAAAAGAATAATAAAACATTAAAAATCGAACATTAATTTTTGTTCGCTTTTTTGTTGTTATGAAAGGCTTAACGCCAATTTCTGACAAAAACATAAAAATAAAAAAAGTTTTAAAAAAGCGCATTTTTTAAAAAAGAAATTTCAAAAATTCTATAAAACGAAACATTTTTTTTGCTAACATTTTTTTTAGTTCTTCTTCAGGAAAAGTGATTAACCTTTTAAAACAAAGGAATAAAAGAAGAGAAGAAGAAAACAAAAAAATAAAATTAAAAAAACAAAAAGATTTAAAAATACCGAAAAAAAGAAAATAAAAAAAATAAAAACTTTGAAAACGGAGAATTCCTTTCAAAACTATGGGCTAAAAAAAATCAACAAAAAAACTTTTAAAAAAAGCGAACATTTTGTTTGACTTTATATAAAGTTGTGTCTATAATGAAATTAGATAAGGAATATTGGAGGTAAGGTTTATGACAAGTACAGAAGAAAAAATAAACAGTTTAGTTGTAATTAAAAGAAATGGACGTCGTGTTGATTTCGATGGTTCAAAAATAGCAATAGCTATTAAAAAAGGTTTTGATAGTGTTAATCCTAATGATGATGACAATGATTCAGAAGTAAAATATACTAATGCTGATGCAAACAAAATATATTTAGCAGTTACTAAAAGAATCGAGAAGGAATATTTAGATGAAGGAAAAATTAAAATTGAAGAAATTCAAGATTTAATTGAAGATGAATTAAAGAAAAAAGGTTATGAAGATGTATATACTTCATTTGCTGAATATCGAGTTAGAAGAATGCAGTCAAGAACAATGTTTTTTGATCAAAAAAAACAACATAAGTTTTTAAAAGTAATTGAGAGTTTAGGTCTTAAATCTGCTAATGAAGATGATACTAAAAGGGAAAATGCCAATGTTAATGGTGATACTGCTATGGGAACAATGCTTCAATATGGTAGTACTATTTCCAAGGAATTTGCAAAATCATATTTGCTAAAGAACAAGTTTTCTGAAGCCCATGATGATGGTGAAATTCATATTCACGATTTAGATTTTCTAGCAATGGGAACAACAACATGTACCCAAATTGATTTGAAAAAGTTGTTTACTGATGGCTTTTCTACTGGTCATGGTTTCTTAAGAGAACCAAATGATATTATGTCATATGCGGCTTTAGCAGCAATTGCTATCCAATCAAATCAAAATGATCAACATGGTGGTCAAAGCATTCCAGCTTTTGATTATTATTTAGCACCTGGTGTTCTAAAAACATTTAAAAAACAATTTAAACAAATGGTTTTTGATTTATTAGATTTCAGTGATTTTGTTAATTTTGTTAGTGTTGATAAAGTAGTTGCTGATATTGATAAACTTGAAACAATCGAATTTGATATAAATATTTTTGAAAAATACTTTAAGGAAACAAAAACAATTGAAAAAATTTTTGAACAAGCTTATGAAAAAGCTTTAAAGAAAACAAATCGTATTGTTTACCAAGCAATGGAAGCTTTTATACACAACTTAAATACAATGCATTCAAGAGCGGGAGCGCAAGTTCCATTTTCATCAATAAACTTTGGAACTGATGTAACACCTGAAGGAAGAATGGTTACTAAAAACTATTTGCTAGCAGCTGAATCAGGGCTTGGTAAAGGTGAAACTGCAATCTTCCCAATTTCAATCTTTAAAGTAAAAGAAGGAGTTAACTATAATACTGAAGATCCTAACTATGACTTATTTAAATTATCTTGTAGTGTTTCTGCTAAAAGATTATTCCCTAACTTTTCATTTATTGATTCTCCATTTAATTTAGCATATTATAAAGAGGGAGATTATACAACAGAAGTAGGTTATATGGGCTGTCGTACTAGAGTTTTAGGAAATGTTGTTGATTCAGCAAAAGAAATTACTCCTGGTCGAGGAAATTTATCATTTACTTCGATTAATCTACCTCGTTTAGGAATTAAATATGGTATTGCTACTAATGATAAAGTTGATTTTGAAGGATTTTATAAAGAACTAGAGGAAAGAATGGAATTAGTAAAAAATCAATTGTTGGATAGATTTGAAATTCAATGTAATAAAAGAGTTTACAATGCACCATTTTTATTAGGACAAGGTGTTTGGATTGATTCTGAAAAATTAAAAAATACTGATCGTCTGAGAAAAGTATTAAAACATGGTAGTTTAAGTATTGGGTTTATTGGATTAGCTGAATGTTTAAAAGCTTTAACTGGTAAACATCATGGGGAAAGTGAAGATTCTCAAAAAATAGGATTAGAAATTATTGGGTTTATGCGTAAAAAGGCTGATGAATTCGCGTCTAAGCATAATCTAAACTTTACTTTATTGGCAACACCTGCTGAAGGTCTGTCTGGAAGATTTACTAGTATTGATAAAGCAATATATGGAAAAATCAAAGGTGTGACTGATAAAGAATATTATACAAATTCATTCCATGTTCCAGTATATTATAATACATCGGTATCTAAGAAGATAAATGTTGAGGCACCATATCACAGTTTAACTAATGCTGGTCATATTACTTATATTGAATTAGATGGTGATACTTCTAGTAACGTTGAAGCTTTTGAAAAGGTTGTTCGTTTAATGAAGGAAGCAGGAATTGGCTATGGAGCGATTAATCATCCAATTGATCGTGATCCGATCTGTGGATTTAATGGTGTTATTGGTGATAATTGTCCAGGATGTGGACGTACTGAAACAGACGGCGTTAAATTCGAAAGAATTAGAAGAATTACAGGATATTTAGTTGGTACTGTTGATCGCTTTAATAATGGAAAAAGAGCTGAAGAAAGAGATAGGGTAAAACATAATGTACGTTAGGTTGGCTCGACCAATAGAACGTGATAGTATTGTTGATGGTGAAGGGCTTAGAACAGTTATTTGGACACAAGGATGTGCTCACAATTGCTTTGGCTGTCATAATCCCAGCACTCATTCTTTTAAAGAAGGCTTTTTAGAAGATATTGAAGTTATAAAACATCAAATTAAAAGTTCTTATAATCAAGATGGTGTTACACTATCTGGTGGGGACCCTTTCTTTCAACTTGATGCAAGTATGGAAATAGCGGCTTTTTGTCAAAGTATTGGGTTAAATGTATGGGCTTATACTGGTTATACTTTTGAGCAATTAATGTTGTTGTCTAAAGGAAACAAAAAAATAATTGAATTATTAAAAAACATAGATGTTTTAGTTGATGGTAGATTTGTCTTAACAGAACGAAGTTTAGAATGGAAATTTCGTGGTTCTAAAAACCAAAGAATTATTGATGTTAAGAAAAGTCTAAAACAAGATAAATCTGTGGTTATTACAAAATATGATAAGGTTAACAGTTATAATATTTTAAATAGTCGAGAAAAAAACATATATGTTTAAAGTAGTCATTGACTACTTTTTTAATTGTCCTATTTATGATAGGTATATTTATTGACTTACTAATTAAAATATATTATAATTACAACAATAGGACGGTGTGTTTTTATGAAAAAAACAGGGTTTACACTAATAGAATTACTTGCAGTAATTTTTGTATTGGGAATTATTTCAGTAATAGCCATTCCAGCAATCAATCGAGTAATACAACAATCTCGAGAAGAGTTATATCAATCTCAATTAAAAAATATTGAGTTAGGCGCTAAAAATTGGGCAACAACAAACTTTTCAATTTTGCCCGAAGGAGAAGGAGAAGTTATAACACTTACTTTAGGACAGTTAAAATTAGGTGGTTTTATTAATAAAAATATTACTAATCCCAAAAATAAAAAGTTATTTCCAAATGATTTAGAAATAACAATAACAAAGAAAAATAATAATTATGAATATGATGTTTTAGAAGGAACTGGTGGTCAAGATGGTGAAATTGATAGCACCAAACCAGTTATTATTTTAAATGGATTAATTCATGAAACAGTTGAATTGAATAGTATATATAATGATTTAGGAGTTATTGCTAAAGATCCAACGGGTGCTTTAATTGATACAGTTGATATTTTGATTAAGTCTAATAATGAACCAGTGATAAGCGTTGATACATCTTCATTAATTCAATATAAAATAACTTATACGGCAACTTATCAAGGTGCAATTTCAACTGTTATTAGAACAGTTACGGTAAAGGATACAACTCCTCCTATACTGACAATCCCAGGTAATATTGAGATTGGAATAAATGATGTTGAAAAATTTAATGCATTAACTGGTGTAATAACCACTGATAATAGTTTGAAAACGCCAACATTAGATGTTTCAGGAGATTTAAGTAAAATTCCAGGAACCTATTCAATAACTTATACATCAACTGATGAGAGTGGCAACAAAACAGTAAAAGTCAGAACTATAAAAGTAACAAACAAACCATTATATTCAGATAACACAGGAGCTCCAATACCTGTGTTAGAAACAGGAATGATTCCAGTTAGATGGTATGGTCCAACAACTTGGGCGAAAGCTGATATTTATGATAATTGGTATGATTATAATAGTAAAGAATGGGCGAATGTTGTATTAGTAAATGAAACTTCAAGAATTGAATATATGAATGCAACTGCGGGCACAGAAATAAAAGACGAAGATATTTTGGCACATCTAGTATGGATACCAAGATATAAATATAAACTTTTTAATACTTTAGGAACATTTGCTAGTAATCAAGAAATCGAAATAATCTTTGAATCTTCAGACACTGGAAAATCAAGTGGTAATATCAATGATACTTATTTGACACATCCAGCTTTTACTTTTGATAATAGAGAATTAGAAGGTTTTTGGGTAGGAAAGTTTGAAACAACGGGCAATATAGAAACTCCGACAATAAAAGCAAATAGTAAATCACTAATTGGTCAGAGCATAAGTACAGCCTTTTCAACACTTCAAAAATTTAATAATGAAACTAAATATGGTCTATCACTAGATGCTGATGCCCGCATATTAAAAAATATGGAGTGGGGGGCGGTCGCTTACTTAAGTCATAGTAAATACGGAATTAATAATAACTTAACAGTAAATGACAATAGTTTATATATGACCGGTGATGGAAATTATATAACTAATTCTCCTCAAAGTACAACTGGAAATGTATATGGAGTTTATGATATGAGTGGAGGCGCTGAAGAATATGTTATGGGCGCTCACTATAATACAGATAATACTACAATCAGTATTGCATCATCTGACTTTGAACAGGCCACCATTGACAGTATTACAATGAATAAATATATTAACAAATATGCATCAACTGAAGATGATAGTGGGAAACTTGGTGATGCGACTTTAGAAACTAATGGATGGTACGGAGATCAAAATATTTTTATAGATACAATTTCTAGTTGGTTTATTCGTGGTGGATCTTATGAAAAAGGTTCACTATCGGGAATCTTTTCATATAATCAAAATTCTGGTGATTCTACTAATACGGGTTGTCGTCTCGCTATTCCTGGATTCAGATAATAAAAAAAGATATTTTCTAATTTGAAAATATCTTTTAATTATTCCATTTTTGTTTTAAAATTTTTATTTTTTCATTTAGCGACAAGAATTTATCTTTATCGATATTAATAATTTGTTTATTTAATTGCCTTGCAATATTAATTTCAACTTTTAATTCTTTTTGAATAACATGATTAACATTGTCTTCTTTAATAACAATACATGTATCAGATTGTGGTACTTGAAACTTACTGTATGCTAATTTGTTATTAAGCCAATATTGGTATGCTCTTTTTTTTGATTCTAGAATTCTCAAATCTTGTATTTGTTGATTGGTAAATAAGTTGTAATTATCAAAAGTTTTAATATACTCATCACTTTCAATTAAAAAGTTTTGTGAATTGTTTTCAATGTTTAAACTTATAAAATCACGTGTTTTGAATTGAAAGGGTAGTAATACATTACAGTTTTCTAAATCATAACTATAAAGAATTTTATCTAAATTTTCAGCTAAAAATTGATATGATTCATATGATGCAATTATAAAAATATTTTTTGATTTCGCGTTATTCATTAACAATTCACCTCCAAGTGTTGTATATAATATCAAAACCATCATGATTTGTCAAGTTAATTAGTGTAGCGAAATGATTCATTAGAAATATTAAAGATAATTCCAGCCATTAGCATGTAGCTTAGTAAACTTGAACCACCATAACTAATAAAAGGTAAGGTAATGCCAGTAATAGGTAAAAGACCAAAAGTCATACCTATATTTTGGAATTGTTGATATAAAAGCATACCAACAATTCCGGCAATGACATATTTATTAATATTTTTATTAGTATTAATCGCAACTGAGATAAGGTAAATATCAAAAAAGATAATTAAACCAATTAGAAAAAGGGAACCAATAAAACCAAAGTTGTTGGCAAAAACAGCAAAGATAAAATCAGTTTGAGGTTCCGGAAAATAAATAGGAGTATTGCCAAGACCATTTCCAAGTAACCCTCCGGCACCAATTGCGCTTAATCCGTTTTCTAACTGATAACCAGTTTTGCTTGACCAATCAAGTAATCGATCGACTCTTAAAAAGAAATTAGTTCCAAATAAGTTTATAAATAAATCCGTATTAGCAAAATAAATAATTAAAACAATTGCAACTAAAGTACCTAATACTCCAAACAAAATTGCAAACCATCTGTATCTGATACCTGATACAAAGAGCATAACAATGGTTATAATAAGATATATTAACACAACTCCAGTATCTGGTTGTAAAAACGTCAATATACTTGGGATGAAAACAATAGCAATTATTTTTAAAAGAAATATAAATTCTTCTTTAACAGTTGGATTAGAATAATCTTCATTAAATTTATTAATCATTTTAGCAAGTGTAATAATTAATATTATTTTCATAAATTCGCTTGGTTGAATTGTTCCGACACCTGGTATTGTAAACCAGCATCTGGCATCGTTGATTGGTTCTGCAAATAGTAGAAGGGCAACTAGGGTGAACACTCCAATTATATATAGTATCCCAATATTTCTATAAATATAGCTATTTCCAATAAACATTATAAAATAAGCAATTGCAAATCCTAAAACATACCAAACTAATTGTTTTATATAAAGGTTATTTAAGTATGAAGGTAATAATTCTTGAGCACTGTTGATTGTTAATATACTAATAATAACAAATAAAAACATCGGAATCAAAATAAATTTATCGACTTTATATTTAGATACATTTTTCAAATTTATCACCTATTAATATATTACACTAAAAATAATTATTATTCAATTGAGAGAGATTGGATATATGTAATTACTTTATATTATTGAACAAAAAAGTTGGTAATTTATAGAAAGTATAGTATAATTATATTGGTGATATAGATTATGGAATATACTCAATATTTAATTATTATTATAATTTTGATTGTCATCGCTCTGGCGATAACTAATTCAAAGAAAAAAGATTTTAAAATCAGGGCGAATAAACTTATTGTTTATCTTGGAGGCAAAGAAAACATCTTAAATTATGAGTTTAATAAATCAAGGTTTATTGTTGATGTAAAAGATGTAAATATTGTTAATAAAGATGCCATTCAGAAAATGGGTGCCAAAGGAATAGTTGAAATCGACAATCAACTTAAAATAATACTTGGGGAAGAAGCTAAGCAGTTAAAAAAACAAATAGAAGATTTGAAGTGATGTATTTTGTCACTTTTTTTCTTTTTTCGACAATTTATGACAAACATTTACGATATACTTTATTTGAGGTGAGAAAATGAATTTATTTGACGGTATAATTTTAAACTTAGTCCTACTTTTGTTTCCACTAATTTTGTGGGTTTTCTATATGATGCGTAATAAAAACATCGGAAAACCTGAAAAAGATTTAATATTCGATTTTTGTTTAGTTACTTCATTATACTTAGTTACAAGATTTGGAATAACTGATGCTTCTGAAAAATTATTTCTTATAATAAACATTCCTCTAATTATTGCATACTTAAAGAGGAGAAATATTAGTATTGGTTTGTTATCTATTATGCTTATAATTTATTACTCATACAATTTTAATGTAGATGTATTTCTTCTTATAGCGGAATACATTGGCTATTATATGTTATATCAATTTTTTTATAAAAGAAAAAAGTTTTATATTTCATCAATAATTTTATTTAAGATCATTATTTTTATGGTTTTATTTTTATCAGTTAATAACAATGACTATATAATCATGTTAATAATAATGCTAAAATCAACAATTATAACTTTAGTTGTTGTTGGAACTTGTGAAAAGGCAGAAGATGTGGTTAATTATCACATGACTCTAAAAGAAATAGAGCAAGAAAAACAATTTCGATCAACATTGTTTCGAATTACTCACGAGATTAAAAATCCAATCGCCGTTTGTAAGGGGTATTTAGACATGTTTGATGTTAATAATATTAAACATAGTCAAAAATATGTTCCTATTTTAAAAGAAGAGATAGAAAGAACTTTGATTTTATTACAAGACTTCTTGTGTATGACAAAAATAAAAATCGAACACGATGTGGTTGATATTAATGTGGTTTTAGAAGATGTTTTTGACAACTTTATACCTATTTTGAAATCAAAAAACTTTCAATATGATTTTGAGGTTAGTGAAGATAGCATTTATATTTATGGTGATTATAACCGAATGATTCAAGTATTTATAAATGTAATAAAGAATGCTATTGAAGCTATGGAATTAAGAGAAGATGGGAAATTGTCAGTTTATACTGAAATCACAAAGAAATTTGTCCACATATATATTAAAGATAATGGTATTGGCTTTACTGAGGAACAACTTGAAAAGCTAGGTGAACCTTTTTGTACTACTAAACCCAACGGTACTGGATTGGGTATTGCTCTTACAAAAGAGATCATAAAAGGACACAAGGGTACTATTAAATATAATTCAAAGACAAATAACGGAACAACCGTTGACATAAAATTACCAATAATTAAGAATTAAAAAAAGAAAAGCATTAAGATAAATCTTAATGCTTTTTTAAACATTTTTATTAAGTGCAGCCTCCATAAATATATTTTCTTTAAATTGATGATTGTTTTTTAGTGAAAACAATTTATCAGTAGTAATTAAAAAATAATCATGGATTAGTAAATTCTTTTTATTACTGGCAACTGGGTCATCCCAAGTTAAATCAAGATGATACCATGCATTATCTAAATAAACGTAGTTCCATATATGATCGGCATTTGATATTTTGTAATTTGGAATTCCTAATTTAATTAAAAACAAGGCCATTGAATCACTGTAACCACCGCATATTCCCATCTTTTGAATTAGAGGTCCAAGTGCTTTATGCGATTGATAAAGCGGGATGTAACTATAGTCATTTGATGTAATAGCTGCTGCTCTTTCGGTATCGTAAGTAGTTTTATTAATAATATAGTCGTGAATCGCAAGAATTTTATCCCGTATAGTCATATTATCAGTAATCAAATTATTATATATTTCATTAACTTTGCTTTCTAAAATTTCTATTTCATTATCATGATAAGTTTTATCAATGTTAATAGTTACTCTTCCTAAATCATTATAATTCATGTATAAAACGTTATAACTATTAAAAGGATGAACAAAATTATTTAGTGTTGATAGCAGTGCTGAATTTTTAGATAGGACATCAACATCATCAATACAACTTTTGTATTCTGTATCACAATAGAAAGTAAACGTGTCCCAACCATTATTTAAAATAGTATAAATCACATTAATTAATTCATTTTCATTTTTAGGTACGAAATTATCTGTTTTACTTAAGTAATGAAAATTATAACTAAGTTTATATTGATTTGGATCTTCAACGACAATATCTCGTTTGTAAATGAAATTAACAATAACATAACTGGAAATTTCTTTTTGATAAATAATGGTGACTGCTAAAAGAACTAACAAAATCATTACGCTAAGAAATTTTTTCATATTATCACCTTTCTATGAAAAAAAAGAGTAAATTACTCCATTACATTTACTTTTTTTGTTAATTTTGATTTATCGCGAGCTGCTTTATTAGAGTGGATAACACCTTTTTTAGCTGCTTTATCAATTCTTTTGATAGCAACATTTAAAGAATCTTTTGCTTTTTCACTATTATTTTCTGTTACTGCTTTTTCAACACTTTTAATAGCTGTACGCATACTTGATTTATATTCGTTATTACTTTTTTTCTTATTTGCAATCACTTTTACTTTTTTAACGGCATTTTTTAAATTTGGCATTCTTTCACCTCCCAAGTCATAATAAACTAATTTTAACAAAAAAAAGTTAAAAAAGCAATAAAAACAAATATTTTTGCCAAAATAACTGTAGGGTGATAATGTGAGTCATGAAATAGATTTAGAAAAGTATAATGTTAGAACAGATTTAGCCATTGAAGCAATTGCTAATATAAAGTCAGAAACCGGTATTAAATCCCATGTTGACGAAACAGGGGGGTTAACAATAACAACAGTTTATTTAGATAGTCTCGGTTCTAATAAAATAGGAAAACCAGAAGGGAGTTACATAACAATTGAATTCGACGACGTAACAGATTATGATAATAAGGAAAAAGTTAAAGAAGTATTTAGTGAAAAATTAAAAGAAATGTTGTCGTTTCTAAAAATAACAGACGATGATTTGATTCTTATTGTTGGTCTTGGAAATGAAAAATCAACACCAGATTCTTTAGGACCATTAGTGATAAATAACATTGTTGTTACTAATCACTTATATCTTTTAAATGGTTTAGGAGCCGGATTTAAAAGAGTATGTGCTTTAAAGCCGGGTGTTATGGGAACAACTGGTTTTGAGACTAGTGATTTGATTAAAAGTATTGTTGGAAACTTAAAACCGGATTTATTAATAGTTATAGATTCTTTAGCGAGTCAATCAGTTGAAAGATTAAACAAAACAATACAGATGACTGATTCTGGAATAAATCCTGGAAGTGGGATTGGTAATAATCGCAAAGCTATTAACAAACAAGAAATCGGCATTCCAGTTATTGCGGTTGGTATCCCAACTGTAGTTGATGCAGTAACTATTGTTAGTGATACATTTAATTACATGCATAAGCATTTTTCTTATTCAAAGCAAAACATTAATAATCCACTTAACAGATTAATACCGGTTACAAGCATTAATTATTTAAAACAACAGTATTCTATAAAAAAACAAGATAAAGAACAATTGTTAGGAATGGTTGGAAGTCTTAACGACAGTGAATTAAAGCAATTAATTTTTGAAGTCTTAACACCAATTGGTTATAATTTAATGGTTACTCCAAAAGAAGTGGATTTTTTAATGGATCAATTAGGAGATATTATCGGAAATGGTATTAATCGAGCACTTCATAAAAACATTAATAATATTTAATTAATAAATTCTTTTTGATTCGACATAATATTTGTTCATAATAACTTATAATATGAATAAATTAAAGTGGGTGATTAGATGAGAAAAAGATTTCAAACTAAAAAACGTAAAAAAGGAAGACTTAAATATCTTGCTTATCTATTGATAATATATTTATCATATCAAATAATTATGAATTATTTTAATAATGTAAGTCTTGTAACTAGTAATGAGGAATTTGTTAGGGCTCTTTTAAACAATTCTAATTATCACTTACAATATGAAAAAAGTTCTAAAAATTTAGTTAGTGTTATCACTAAAATAATAAGTAATTTTGATATAAACAATCCATTATCTGTAATTGATAAAAGTATTACTTTCAATAGCAAAAACGATAAAAAAACAACTAATAACAGCGATAATAGTGAGTCGCTTGCTGAATTAGAAAAGATAAGTAAACATATAACTAATCCATATTCAAATAACATATCAGATCCTAAAGTGTATATATATAACTCTCATCAATTAGAAAATTATAGCAAAAAGCATTTAGAAATTTATAATATTACACCTAATGTGATGATGGCATCGTATTTATTAAAAGAAAAACTTAATAAGTTAAGTATTCCATCAATTGCTGAAGATGCCAATATAATTGAATTTATGAAAATAAATAATTGGCGCCATCAAGACAGTTATAAGGCAAGTCGCTTTTATATAATTGATGCTTTGAATAAATATAAAAATTTAGATCTTATAGTTGATATTCATCGTGATGATCTAACTAAGGATGCATCGACAGTTACCATTAATAACCGAAAGTATGCTAATGTTTTATTTGTAGTCGGTTTGGAGCATCCAAAATATGAAGAAAATTTAAAGTTGGCTAATAAGATAAACAATCTTATCAAAGTTAAGTATCCTAATTTAAGTCGTGGGGTTTTAACAAAAAAAGGAAGTGGGGTTGACGGTATATATAACCAAGATTTAAGTCCAAAAATGATTTTGTTAGAGCTTGGTGGTCAAAATAACACTATAGATGAAGTATTGAATACAACAGAAGCATTGTCTGTTATATTTAAAGAGACAGTAGGTGATAATTAATGAACCCAGAAGATAAAACCAAACTATATACTAAAATATTTAATACAACATTTATTATTTTATTAATTCTTTTTCTCGCCCTTTATGTTTCGCAATCAACAGGTTATTATGATTATGAACAGCATAAGAAAGTATCATTAACTGAAGATAAGATTAAACAATTTGAAAAAGATGTACATGACGGCAAAAATATTGATATCGAAAATTATTTAGAAAGTCCTGTTAAAAATTATCAAAATAAAATATCCCAATTAGGATATAAATTATCTTATAATATTGGTAAATATACAAAGCGGGGAATAAAAGAAACTTTTAAATTTTTAGGTAAAATGATTGATGATAACTAATTAATACCTTTTTCTAATGTGTTTAAAATGTATTCTTTACTGTTCTCATCACTATTTTTCCAAAGTATTTCAAAAAAGACTCCTAATCCCGGTAAAGTAATTTCCTCGTTTGATTCAGTTGAAGAAACAATTGATTGTTTTATTTCATCACAACTGGCACTTTTAAAATTTTCAATAATACTTTTTCTTATATCTATTTCCATAAATCAACCTCTTATTAATAATATGTAAATTTTATTGAAAAATATACAATATTATTTCTTTTTATATAAAAATGTTATATAATGTAAATATAATGATAGGAGGATTATTATGGAAAGTTGGATGATTTGGTTAATTATTGGTGTTATAGTTGTACTTATTTTATTATTTATCATGAGTACGTATAACGTTTTGGTAAAATTAAGAAACATGGTTCAGGATCAATGGGCACAAATTGAGGTTTCACTTAAGAGACGTGCTGATTTGATTCCTAATCTTGTTGAAACTGTAAAAGGATATGCAGGTCATGAAAAGGAAACGCTTGACGCAGTTATAAGTGCTCGTAATAAAGCAGTAAGTGCGACAACACCTCATGATGAAATGGTAGCTAATGGAGAAATAACTCAAGCATTAGGGCGACTATTTGCACTTAGTGAAGCTTATCCTGATTTGAAAGCAAATACTAATTTTATGCAATTACAAGCTGAGTTGAAAGAAACTGAAGATAAAATTTCTTATGCAAGACAATTTTACAATGATGCAGTTTTAGGATACAAAAACAAATTAGAAATGTTCCCATCAAATATTGTAGCAGGAATGTTTAATTTTAAACCAGCAGAGTTCTTCGAAGCTGATGCGGCAGATAGAGAAGTACCAACAGTTAAATTTTAGGCTTACAATAGTAAGTCTTTTTTTACAAAGGAGAATTTTATAATGAAAAAAGCACTTAAAATTATACTTTTTATAACAATATTGTTGCCGTTTAGTGTTTTCGCAAGTAATGATGGAATAAGTAATTACTATATAGAAGCTAATGTTTTAAGCAATGGTGATTTACATGTTAAAGAATTATTTGTTTTAGAAGGTGAATATAATGGTTATGAAAGAATTATTGATTATCGTAATCCTAATGCCATGTCGTTTGACGGAAGTTTAGAATCATTTAAAGGTAGTGACCTTTATAACGGTAGTAGTATTGAATTAGTTGAAATTAAAGCTATTAGTGTGGATAATGATATTGATTTCGATTACTTATATAAAAAAGGAGATGTCTTCACACTAAATCCTTATGCTGCAAGAGGTGATTTTGGTTATTATATTGCGGACGAAACTTATAATGGAATAAGTATGCAAATATTTAATTCGAGCAATTATAATAAAAAAGGTTTCTATATTGAGTATGTTGTTAAAAATTTAGGAATTGTGCATAATGATATTGCAGAAATTGGATGGAATCTTTTTTCAAATTCACAGTCTGAAGATATTAGAAATTTAGAAATGATTGTTAATATTCCTAACAACGAAATAGATTTAAGAGTATGGGGTCATGGACCATATAATGGTGAGACTGATATTATATCTAAAAATCAAATTATTTATAAAATTAGCGATTTAGGTAGAAGTACTCCAATCGATATTCGTTTTGTTTTTGATAAAAATGTAGTTAAGGAATCAACAAAGACAACAAATGTTGATGCTTTAGATAGTATTTTAGCTGTTGAAGGAAAATGGGCTGAAGATGCTAACAAAATCAGAGAAGAAGCCATTTTGAAAGAAAAACAAAAACAAACAATAGGAATTATTTTGGATGTAGTTAGAGTTTTATGGTTAATTGGCTTTGGGTATGTTATTTATAACTTTTATCATAAACATGATAAAGAATATGAAGGAACTTTTAAAACTAATTATTTCAGGGAGTTCCCAGCAAAATATGGGCCATCAAATGTAGGCTATTTAATAAACAAAAAAATTGGAACAAAAGAATTTTCATCAACCATTTTAGATTTATTAAATAGAAAACATATAACATATTCTAAACTTAAAAAGAATGAATATGAATTGATTTATAACTCAGATAATCCAAATGATGTTTTAACAGAGGCAGAAAAGAAAGTTATTGATATATTATTTAGAGTAATTGGAGTTGACGGAAAAGTAACTATTAAAGAAATAAATAAATATGCTAAAAAAGATTATGAATCATTTTTAGATAATTATAATATATGGAAAGATGAGGCTACTACAGAAGCAACTGAAATGAATTTTTTTGAAGAAAAAAACAGTGCGAAAGCAAAAGGAATTGGTTTTGGTGTTATTGCGCTAATATTTACTATCTTTACGCTTGAATATGTTGCAATACCTTTAATTAGCGTTTTAGTAATTTTGGTATCAATAATTTCTATTATATATTTTGCCTCTTCTCAAAAAAGAACAAAAGAAGGACAGGAACAATATTTAAAATGGATGGGATTAGGGCGATTTATCAAAGACTTTGGTAAATTTGAAAGTCGTGATCTTCCACAAATCCATTTATGGGAAAAATATTTAGTTTATGCGGTAGTTTTTGGAAGTGCAAAGAAACTTGCAAAAAATATGGAAGTTAAGTTTAACGAATTACCACAAAACTCTTATACTCTTGGTGATTATATGTTTGATATTGGTTATATAAGAGCGATGAATAGCTTGAATTATTCAATTAGCCAAGGTGTTAACAGTGCTGTATCATCGGCATTATCAACAAAAGCTATTAGTGAATCAAGATCATCATCCGGCGGCGGATTCGGTGGAGGATTCTCTGGCGGCGGAGGATCATTTGGCGGCGGTGGCGGTGGTGGTCGCTTCTAATTAAAAGACATTGAAAATCAATGTCTTTTTTATAAAAAAAGAAACATAATGTTTCTTAAATCATTTGATAATTACTATCAGTAAAATTATTATTATTATTAAATTGTGTTGGTTGTTGTGTGCCTGTTCCAGCACCTAAACGACGCTCAATATTATCTAAGCGACGATTAATATTATTTATTTCCTTTTGAATAGAATTTATTTGATTTCCACAACCAGATCCCGGTTGGTTATAATTAGGCGTCATCCCCGGTCCTTGTTGCATCATTCCTGGTCCTTGTTGTATCATTCCTGGAGCCATTGGCATCATTCCTGGAGCCATTGGCATCATTCCAGGTCCACCTTGATATATTGGATATGGCGATATCCCCATATTACGGTCTCGTTTCAAGCTAAACACTCTCCTTTATTGTTCACTATATTTATATGTCTTTTTTGAAAATATGTGTCAATAACCTTTATTTTCTATTTTTTCTATTTTTATTTAGTTGTTAATATGTAAAATTCAAATATCTTTCTTAAATTTAGCTAAAGATAAGAATCACTAAAAATAAGGGAGATGTTTTTATATGAAAAATTCAAATTCACCAGGTTTTTCCCAAGTTGGCTCATAATAGTACCATTTACCATCAGTTTTAACAGTAGTAAGAACGTGATTATAAGATGCAAAATATTTATAGTGTTAATATATACGTTAATAGTTATTTTAGTGTCAAATTTAAAATCTATTGAATCTATCAATAAAAAAATATTATGTTTAAAAATTAAAATAAAAAAGTTTTCATTAAAAGTGTTGACATACATATAATTTAAATGTATAATCAAATAGAAATTGAAAAAGGAAAGCAGAAGAATCCACTTCTCACCCGATTACTAATCGTTTTGGGTAACTAGCCATAAATATTAAAAATATTTTTGTGTATAAGTGGATAACTGTGTTATCCATTTTTTTATGGAGGTGTCAATTATCGCGAGTAAGGAAAAAGATTTGTTTATTAATGAGCAAATACGTGCAAGAGAAGTAATGGTTATTGGTCCAAATGGAGAACAGTTGGGAATTAAACCAATCAAGGATGCTATAACTTTAGCAAGTTATGCAGGGTTTGATCTTGTTTTAATTAGTCCAGGTGCTACGCCACCAGTGTGTAAGATTATGGACTATAGTAAGTTTAAATATGAATCTAAAAAGAAAAATAAAGAAAATCTTAAAAAACAAAGAGAAACCAATCTAGAATTAAAGGAATATCGTTTATCAGTTACAATCGATAAACATGACTTTGATACTAGAGTACGTAATGCTAGTAAATATTTAGAAAAGGGCCACAAAGTTAAAGCTTCAATTCGTTTTAAAGGAAGAGAAATGGCTCATCCTGAATTAGGTAGAGAAGTTTTAATTAAGTTTGTTGAAGCCTTATCAGAAGTTAGTGACCTTGAACAGCAACCAACTCTCGACGGTCGATTTATATCGTTGATGTTAATGCCAAAAAAACAATAATAGGAGGAAAATTATGCCAAAGATGAAAACACATAAAGGTCTTTCGAAAGTAGCAAAAGTAAGACCAGGTGGAACAGTTAAAATAGGTAAAGCCGGTGGAAGACATAAAACTGGTAAAAAGAATGCAGCTTATAATCGTGAAGTTAGATCAGGATCATTATTAAGCAAAGCAGATTTCAAAAGAGTTAAGGATTTAATTAAATAGTATTAAAGGAGGAAAATTATGCCAAGAGTTAAAGGTGGTACGATTCATCGTGCTCGTCGTAAAAAAGTATTAAAATTAGCTAAAGGATATTTTGGAAGTAAACATCGTCTATATCGTACTGCTAAAGAACAAGTAATGCATTCATTAAGCTATGCATACCGTGATAGAAAACAAAAAAAGAGAGAATTTAGAAAATTATGGATTATTAGAATAAACGCAGCATGCCGTGAAAATAACATTAGTTATTCAAGATTCATTAATGGACTAAGTAAAGCGGGAGTTACAGTTAACCGCAAGATGCTTTCTGAAATTGCTATTAGTAATAAAGAACATTTTGTAAATTTAGTTAAGGTAGCAAATGATGCCCTTAATGGTGTTGTAACTGCTGAACCTAAAGTTGAAACAAAAAAAGTTGAAACAAAAAAAGTTGAAACTAAAAAAGTTGAAACTAAAAAAGTTGAAACTAAAAAAGAGGTTAATGAAGATTTATCTAAATCAACTGTTGTTGAACTGCGTGAAATGGCTAAGGCTAAATCAATTAGTGGTTACTCTACAATGAAAAAAGCTGAATTAATCGATGCTTTAAAATAATCAAAATAATGATTATTTTTTTTTATTTGTAATTTTATAAAACCGTGTTATAATATTATGCAAGAGGTGATCTGGTGATTAATTTATACATTGACTTTGATGGCGTTATTTTAGATACTATAACAGTTACAACTGAATTAATGGAAGAACAAAAAATAGATTTAGAAGATAGACCGACGGTTCAAAAGTTTTTTTCGGAACTAGATTGGAATCATTTGTTGTCTACAACTCCTGAAATAAATGATAGTTTAAGTTGTATTCAAAGAATCATTGATACTAAATTATTTAATGTTGCCATATTAACACATATTAATTCATTAAATGAAGCCGTTGAAAAAGTAAATTTTATTAGAAAGTATTTTAAAGACATAACAGTCATCCCTGTTCCAAAAGTTATATCAAAAACCCAAATGGTTCAAACCGAAGGATCGATTTTAGTTGATGATTATGCTGGTAACTTAAGAGAATGGGAAACTGAACATGGAATTGCTGTTCGCTTCTCTACTAAGAGAAATGGTAAAGGATTTCTTGTTGTTGATCGTTTAGATCAAATAATTGATATGTTTTCAGACACTATTAATTAAAGGAGGGATATTATGAATATTAATTATTCTATTGCTTTAGCGATTAGAGAAAAGTTAAGTAAACGTATTTTCAATGAAAATATTAAAGATTTAACATTTTTTTTGCGTGAAGAATTAGAAAAAGTTGAAGAATTAGAAATAACTAATGCAGATAATTTAAATGATATTGATAAGCTCCCTAATTTGAAAAAAATTGTTATTAAAAGCGCGAATTCTAGTGATTTCGCATCATATATGGATTTGGAGATGAGTCCTTTATTAAATCATATTAAAAATTTTAAGAAAATAGAAAAACTTGATAATTTAGAAGAGTTATCGATTATCAATGACATCAATATAAGAAAAATTGATCTTTCTAATTTGAAAAAGTTAACTAAATTAGTCCTTATTAATAATCCTAATTTAACTACTATTAATGGTTTAGATGAATTAAAAAAATTAAAGGAAATTATTATTTATGGAACTAATGCAAAAAATTCTTTTGATTTAGAAAAATATATTGTTAATACTTTTAGAACAAAGGTTAATATTTTAGATATTAATATGTACAATAACATTGTTAAAGGTTCAACAAAAATTTCAACTATGTTATCAAATTTATATAAATTGAAGTACACAAATTTGAAATTTGCTGAAAAAACAGGATTTGCTGACTTTGCACTATTAGATCCTTCTAAAATTGATCAGTTATATCAAAAGTGTGCGACTTTGATTAGAATCAAGAAACTTAATCGAATTAGTGATTTTAACAAAGTAAAACAAGTTTATAAATATGTTACTATGAATACATCTTTTGATAATGAAGGTATTATCGAGAGAGATAGATTATATTTAAAAGAAAAGTCAGAAAAAAAAGGTATGTCACCAGCCTTGAGAAACAAGTTTTCAATAATTCATAGTAGCTATAATGCTGGTATATTAAAAAAATCTAATTGCGAAGGTTATGTCAATTTAATGAATTTTATGCTTCGTATGTTAGATATAGATGCTGCTAGTGTTTATGCAACAGATAAAAACAATAAATATTTTGCATCTTATAATCACGCTCTTACTAGTGTTAAAATTGATGGTAAATGGTACTATTGCGAGCCAACTTGGGAAAAACCTGGTGAATTTGAATTTTTCATGAAAACATATGATGAAATAAATGAAACCCATGTTGTAAATCCAATCGAATTATTAAAGAATAGGAGTGCAAAAGTAAATGTCAACTATAATTCAAGAAATCGTCAAGTCAGATTATAATATAGTTAACAAATATATTGATTTAACTATAGAAGAACAACAAAAAATTACTGAAATTCTGTCTTCAATAAAGACTAATTATTTATATGACAGTAAAATCCACGGTTTATATCACTCAGAAAAAGTTTTTTTGTTTGCCTACATAATTGCAAAGGCTGAAAATTTGAATCCTGTTGATCTTCAAATTATTACTGATGCAGCTCTTTATCATGATATTGGACGTATTAATGATTGTGAAGACACCCTTCACGGATTATGTAGTGCGAATAGAGTTGGTAATGTTATTAATAACGACATATACAAAGATAAGGAAAATTTGAACATTTTAAAGGCGATTATTGACGGGCATTCTGTTAATGATAGCCGTCGTGATTGTTTTATTGAAGACTATGAAATCAAAGAAAGTGATAGATATTATAAATTGTATAATATTTTAAAAGATGCTGATGCGTTAGATCGTAATCGTTTTTATAGTTATAATGATTGTTTCTTAGATGAAAGATATTTAAGAACTGATATGTCTAAAAAATTAATAGTTTTATCAAAGGAAATCAATGATTTTTATAAAGAAAAACTTAAAGAAACTAAAAATTGTTTAGCGACACCTGAAGTAGGAGAATTTCAATGTTTTCACAGCATTGGCTTCGACTTTTTCAAAATTGTTAGTGTTTTAAACAATGGTATTTTATGTAAATCAGAAATGGAAAAAAGGGGAATTAATAATACTGCTAATTTTGAAGGTGGTAATTTAGATAACTATGTATCTGTTGTTGATGCACGCTTGATTAATAAGGGTGGTACAGCGTTTGAATCATTTATTTTAAATGGAATTAGTTTTATTTGTAATGTTAATGAATTGTATAGTAGTGACAGCAAATACTCTCAAAGTTACTGTATCGAAAATGGACTTCCTTATAATAAAAGCTTTCATGATGATGAAAAATATGTTAAGTCAATAATATCCCCAAAAAACATTGAAAATATTTTTTTATCTAATAACTGTCTTGGTAAAGATGTAAGGGGATTAATGTATATTTATAATTCGCTTTCTTATGAGATTCTATTTGATCGTGTTAATCACTATTATACTAATGTATCTGACTTATTTATACCTGACATGACTGAAATGAATACTTTTTTAATTATCTATAAAACTATTTTAGAAGATTATTATTTATTAGATTATAATCAAAAAAGAAAAGCAGAAAAGCAATTAGTAAAAGAATTAGAAGATTGTCGAATAAACATTAATTCAATTTTACAAACATGGGTATATAAAAAATATCAAATTGAATTAGGTCGTGACGCTAAAGAATCAATTACTGTGGAAGATATTGTGTCTTTCGAATTAAATAAATTAGGTATAGATTATAGTAATACCAAAACTGAACACGGAAACATTATTTCATGCAATAATGTAAAAACTAAAACAAAATAAGCACGTTTTACAAGACACTTTTTAGCACTCGTTATTGACGAGTGCTAATTTTTGTGTTATAATATATTACGAGATGTGAGTATACTATTAAAGGAGGGATAATATGAATAATGCAAATCCATATGAAGAAAAATCAGAAAATGTTTTAGAAAAATATGGACGTGATATCGTTCAAACAGTTAAGTTAGGTAAAGTAGATCCTGTTATTGGTAGGGACGAAGAAATTCGTAGTATTACTCGAATTTTGTCCCGAAAAACAAAAAACAATCCAGTTTTAATTGGTGAACCCGGTGTTGGGAAGACCGCAATTGTTGAAGGATTAGCAGCGAGAATAGTAAAAGGTGATGTTCCTGATACTTTGAAAAACAAAACCGTTTGGGAACTCGATATGGGTGCGTTGGTTGCTGGTGCTAAGTATCGTGGTGAATTCGAAGAGCGCTTGAAGGCTGTTTTGAAAAAGATAAAAGAATCAGATGGATCGATTATTATGTTCATTGATGAAATTCATATGATTGTTGGAGCTGGGGCTGTTGAAGGTGCTATGGATGCTGGTAATATGCTTAAGCCAATGCTTGCTCGTGGTGAGATTCATTGTATTGGAGCAACAACTTTAAATGAATATCGCAAATATATTGAAAAAGACGGAGCTTTAGAAAGAAGATTTCAAAAGGTTTTAATCAATGAACCTAATGTTTTAGATACAATTACAATTCTTCGAGGTTTAAAAGACCGTTTTGAAGTATATCATGGAGTAAATATATCTGATAAAGCTATTATAGCTGCTGCTACTTTATCAAATCGTTATATAACTGATCGTTTTTTGCCCGATAAAGCAATCGATTTAATTGATGAAGCATGTGCTACAATTAAAGTTCAGATGAATTCTGTTCCTGTTGAATTAGATAATTTAACTCGCGAAATTATGCAACTTGAAATAGAAAAAGAAGCTTTGAAAAAAGAAACTGATGAGATTAGTAAAAAAAGGATTTTAGAATTAAAAGACGAAATATCTATTCTAAAAAAGGAAGAATCAGAGTTGAGAATTGCTTGGGAAAACGAGAAGTCAATAAATGAAAAAATTAACAAAAAGAAAGAAGAAATTGAAAAATTCAAATTCAATTTAGAGCAAGCAGAAAGTCGTTATGATTTAGAAACAGCTGCTAGATTAAGACATGGAACAATCCCTAAACTGGAATCAGAATTAAAAAAATTATATACTCAAGACGAATCACATATTTTAAGTGATACAGTTGATGAAGATTCAATTGCTTCTATTATTTCTAAATGGACTAATATTCCAATAAATAAATTAGTCGGTGGTGAAAGAGAACGTTTAATTAACTTAAAATCGAACATGAAGAAAAGGATAATTGGACAAGATGATGCTATTGATTTAGTAAGTAATGCTATTTTAAGAGCTAGAACAGGTATAAAAGATCCTAATCGTCCAATAGGTTCATTTATTTTTCTTGGACCAACAGGGGTGGGGAAAACAGAAGTTGCTAAAACTTTGGCTCACGAACTATTTGATGATGAAAAACATATGATTAGAATTGATATGAGTGAATATATGGAAAGCTTTTCTGTATCCCGTTTAATTGGTTCTCCTCCTGGATACATAGGATATGATGAAGGAGGACAACTAACAGAGGCAGTCAGAAGAAATCCATATAGTATTGTATTATTTGATGAAATTGAAAAAGCTCACCGAGATGTGTTTAATATTTTATTACAAATATTAGATGATGGTCGAATTACTGATTCTCAAGGTCGAACAGTTGATTTCAAAAACACCGTTATTATTATGACTTCAAATTTAGGAAGTGAATATATATTAGAAGGTGCTAATGATGTTGAAAAATTGATTAATCAAGAATTAAATAAAACTTTTAGACCAGAATTTATTAATCGTATTGATGAAATAATTACTTTTAAATCTCTAACAAAAGATAACATATATTTTATTTTAGATAAAATTATAAAAGATATTGAATTACGATTAAAAGAAACTGATATAAGCATCACATTAACCGAGAGTGCTAAAGATTATATTGTTAATAATTCGTTTGATAAATCATTTGGAGCACGTCCTATTAAAAGATTTGTTAGTCGTTATATCGAAACAATGATTGCTAATGGATTATTAAAAGAAACAATCAAGCCAAACACGACTATTGTGATTGATGTTGTGGATGATGTTTTAAAAATTATAAAGTAAACAGGAAACTGTTTATTTTTTTATTACTTGTAAATAATATCTTAGTATAGTAAAATTAAATTATAAGGAAGTGACACATGATAAACATTAAATCAGATTCAAGACAAGTGAGGCCAGGAGATATATTTATTGCATTAAGAGGATTATCAAGCGATGGGCATGACTATATTTCGAAAGCTATTGAAAATGGAGCTACTAAAATAATTGCTGAAGAAGGAACCTATGACGTTGAAACAATGATTGTTCCTGATACAAGATTATATTTAGAACAATATTTAGCTAATAATTATGGAGATATTTTAAATAAAATGAATATTATTGGTTCAACTGGAACTAATGGTAAAACAACAACTTGTTATTTACTTTATCAAGCTTTAAATTTATGTGGTTTAAAGAGCGCTTATATGGGAACAGTTGGTTTTTATATTGAAGAAAAAATAAAAGACTTACCAAACACAACACCTGATATAATTGATATTTATGACATGATTATTATGGCTTATGAACAAGGTTGTAAAAATGTGGTTTTAGAAGTAAGTAGCCAAGGAATTGCTTATAGAAGAGTAGCAGGTATTAAATTTGATTATGCAATTTTTAGTAATTTAACAAAAGATCATTTGGATTACCATAAAACCATGGAAAATTATGCAATCGCTAAACAACAATTATTTATAAATTTAAAAAAGAGTGGGATTGCAATAGTAAACATTGATGATTCATATAGTAATTATTTTTTACTTGATGATAACAATAATAAAACTTATGGATTTAATGAAAGTGATTATCAAATAATTGAATATGGTTCTAAAGATGCTATGACTTTCTTTAAATATAAACATCATGAAAAAGAAAACACACTCATGACTAAATTGATTGGAAAATACAATATTTATAATTTAATGAGTATGGTTGCTGTATTAAATGAAATGAAAATTGATCTCGAAATTATAGAAAAGATTATACCTTCACTTGAAACACCAAGTGGTCGTATGGATAATATTCATTATAAAATAAACAATATTATTATTGATTATGCTCATACTCCTGATGCAATAGCTAATATTATAAATACGGTTAAAGAAGTTACAACTGGTGACATGTATGCAGTATTTGGATGTACTGGTGAGAGGGATCGAACTAAACGTCCAATTATGCTTGATATTGTTACTACCGAGTGCAAATATGCAATTGTAACCAATGATGATCCACATGAAGAAGATCCGAATCATATAGTTGCTGATATGATAGAAGGAATAACTAAAGATAATTTTGAAGTCATTCTTGATCGTAAAAAAGCAATCATTAAAGGAATTTCTTTATTAAATGGCAATGATTCACTTTTGATTCTTGGAAAAGGACACGAGGAATTTATGATTGTCGGAAAAGAAAAGATACCATTTAATGATCGTAAGGTTGTTATGGAATATTTAAATACTCAAGACTAGATTAAAGCACCAACTTTATATAAGAACATAAATTATATAGAGAGGTGTTTTTTAGTGAATTTAAAAAGTGATTCAAGGCAAGTCAAGCCTGGAGATATATTTATTGCTTTAAAAACAATAAATAATGATGGTCACAAGTATGTCGTGGATGCTATTAAAAACGGTGCAAAGGCAGTAATTGTTGAAGAAGGAACATATGATGTTGAAACTATTATTGTTCCTAATACAAGAGAGTTTTTAGAAGGATATTTAAAAAAGGAATACGATTACTTAATTAATGATTTAAAAATTATTGGAGTAACCGGAACTAATGGTAAAACAACAACTTGTTATTTACTTTATCAAGCATTAAACAAGCTTGGTATAAAATGTGGTTATATTGGAACTATTGGTTTTTATGTAGATAGAAAAGTTAGGGATTTACCAAACACAACCCCAGATCTTTTGGATATATATAGTTTATTTTTAGAAAGCTATGAAATGGGTTGCAAATATATTGTCATGGAAGTTAGTAGCCAAGCACTATCATTTGAACGAGTTAATGGAATAAAATTTGATTATGCTGTTTTTACTAATCTAACAGAGGATCATTTAGATTATCACAAAACAATGGAAAAATATTCCTTAGCAAAGCAAAAACTATTTCGAAACTTAAAAGTAAATGCAAAAGCTATTATTAATATTGATAGTCAATATTATAAGCAATTTTTACTTCATGAAAACGATAATATAACATATGGATTTAGTGATAGTGATTATAAAATAATAGATTATAAAGTTACAAACAATTTCAATGATTTCATTGTCAATCATAATGAAGATATCGAATATAAGATAAAGACACTGGGAAAATATAATATTTATAATATGTTAGTAGTAATTATTATTTTAACGGAATTGAAATTTAATAAAGAAATAATTAAAGAGGTTGTTAGTAGCTTAGATGCTCCGGTGGGCCGAATGGATATTATAAATTATTTGAATAATAAAATTATAATTGACTATGCTCATACTCCTGATGCGGTTACAAATATAATAAATGCTGTCAAGGAAATGAACAGTAACAATATATATACAATTATTGGATGTGGTGGTAATAGAGATAAGGAAAAACGACCTTTGATGGGTTCTATTGCTACTGCTTTGTCTTCAAAAGTAATATTTACTAGTGACAACCCAAGGGATGAAGAACCATTGTCGATTATTGATGATATAGTAAAAGGGGTTACAAAAGATAATTATGAGATAGAAATTGATCGAGAAGAAGCTATAAAAAAAGGTATACAAAAGTTAGAAAATAATGATATACTATTATTACTCGGGAAAGGTCATGAAACATACCAAATCATTGGTAAAGACAAGATTCATTTTGACGACAAAGAGAAAGTATTAAAAATAATTAGGAGATGATTTCGTGTTAATTTTGGCAAAAGCGGTTTTAGCAATGATGATAGGATTTATATTTGCAATAATATTTGGTTTAATATTAATACCATTACTTAGAAAGATAAAAATAAAACAAAAAATAAGTATATTTTTAGAAAATACTCATAAGAAAAAAGAGGGGACTCCAACAATGGGGGGGCTAATATTTATTATTCCAACCATCTTAACAATTAGTATCTTTTTACTTACTAACAAGATAGAGTATAGCGAAAATATATTTATTATTTTATTTGTTTTTATTGGTTATGCAATACTTGGATTTATTGATGATTATTTAATTATTAAGCGCAACAGCAATGATGGCTTAACAGAAATACAAAAACTAATAGGACAATTAATTATTGCCTTAGTATTCTTCTTTGTATTTATGAACACTGGAAACGATCCTGTTGTATATATATATACTTTAAATATTAAAATTGATATGGGTTGGTTTTACGGAATATTCCTATTATTTATGTTAGTTGCAAGTAGTAATGCTGTTAATTTGACTGATGGTTTAGATGGATTAGCAGGAGGTTTATCTGCGATGGCTTTTCTAGCGTTTGGTTTAATTAGCTGGGGTACAGGATATGAGGAAATAGCAATATTTTGCTTTGTACTAGTAGGTTCATTATTTGGATTTTTATTCTTTAATACCCACCCCGCTAAAGTCTTTATGGGAGATACTGGTTCACTTAGCTTAGGGGCTACACTTGCTAGTATTGCGATTATTACATCCCATGAAATCACTTTAATTATTGTAGCAGGTGTATTTGTAATCGAAACTTTGGTATCAATCGCTCAAATGATATCGGTTAGATTTATAAAAAGAAAATTGTTTTTAATGGCTCCACTTCATCATCATTTTGAAAAATTAGGATGGGCCGAACAAGATATCGTTAAAATGTTTTGGGTATTTGGTTTATTACTGAGCATGGCTGCTATTGCATTTGGAGTATGGATATAGATAAAACTCTTTTATGAGAGTTTTTTTGATTTAAAAAGTTATAAAAATACTTTAATTTAGTATACTTTAGTGCTATAATCATAATAGGAGGTATTTAGATACAATGAAAAAATATGAATTATCTAAAATTTTAGGAATAACTTTTATAATAGGTGTATTATTAACTTGGCTTATTCCAACTGGACAATTTTCTGAAGAAGGGTTTAAGATTGCGGCTACAAATCCATTAGGATTTATTGATTTATTTAGAACACCACTAAATACATTTGCTAACTTTATCCATTATGCAATGGCTTTTCTAGCAATTGGTGGTTTATATGGAGTTATGGGAAAAACTGGAGTTTATTCTATTATTGTTGATAAAATAGTAAAGAAATTTAAAACTAAAAAAGAAAACTTTTTAATTTTAACTTCAATTATATTTATTTTATTATCATCAGTATTAGGTGTTAATCTTTTAATATTTACCATTGTTCCATTTTTCGCAACAATCTTATTATTATTAGGATATAATAAATTAACATCACTAGTAGTAACGGTTGGAGCAATGCTAACTGGAGGATTAGGAGCTACATATAGTAACTCAATTAATACTTCATTAAGATACTTTTTAAATGTTAGTATTAATAATGAAATTGTTACAAGATTAATCTTTTTAGTAATTATAAGTTTTGTTTTTATAATGTTTGTTTTAAACAGTACTAAAAAAGAAAAGGATGACGAAGTTAAAAAAGAAGAAGTAAAAATTCCTCTTTACACTAAAAATGTTAAAAAGGATCGTAATGCTTGGCCATTAATTATTGTATGTGGTTTCGCTTTCATTTTATTAACATTAGGAATGTTTGATTGGGCTTTTTCTTTTGATATTGATTTTTTCAAAAATATGCATGAGTCAATTATGGGATTGGAAACAAATGGATATCCATTTGTAGCTAATATTATTGGGGCAATCAATGCTTTTGGAAATTGGTCAATGTATGATTTAACAATATTATTAATGATTCTTACTGTAGTTATTGCTTGGATTTATAGTCTAAAAGTAAAAGATGTAATTGATGCTTTTGTTGATGGTGCTAAAGAAATGTTACCCGTTGCATTTTATGTAACAATGGCTAATATTTTATTCTCACTAATTTACTTTGGGCAATCAGGTGTTGATATTTTCAATACTATTTCAAACTTTTTACTTGGAATAACTGAGAAATTTAATATGATTACAATGTCATTAACATCAATTATTGGTAGTTTCTTCTATAATGATTTTATCCAATATTCTAACGTTTTGGGTACAGTTGTAGGCTCTATTTATAACAACACAATTATTTACCCTAAAATCGCGCTTATTTTACAATTTATGTATGGTTTAACAATGTTTGTTGCACCAACTAGTATTTTATTAATTGCTGGTTTATCATATTTTGGAATTTCATATAAAGAATGGTTAAAACATATTTGGAAGTATCTTGTTAAGGTATTTGCAATAGTTCTAGTAGTATTAATTATTGTAATGATGTTTGTATAATAATAGAGCGAATAAATCGCTCTTTTCTTTTGTGCTTTTTTTACTAATTACTTTAAAATAACCCCGTTTTATGATAAACTTGTAATAGTAGGTGAGTAATGTGAATGAAACAATAAAATTAACGTATTACATTATTACAATATGCTGGTATTTAGTTTTTTTGTTGTTATTATTAAAAATATATTTTTCTAATACAAAACCATATAAAACCAAACCTAATGAAATAATAAATATTAATAATTTACCTAATTTAACACCTGCTGAATTATCGATGTTGTTTTATCGAAAGATAATACCAGAAGTTTTTACCTCGTATATTATAAAATTAATATATAAACAAAAAATAAGTGTTTCAATTGAAAACGCTGATTATATATTTAAAATTAATCGTGGGAATAGTTATGAATTAATCAAGAGTGAACAAATGATTATGGATATATTATTTGGTTCAATCGGGTTTAATCAATCAGTTAAACTTAGCGAAATAAAAAGCTATTCAACTAGTAAATATAGTGCATCAGAGTTTTTGACTAACTATTATGTTTGGGAAAGAATAATTCAAAAAGAAACTTTAGGTTATAAGTATTTTGAACCTAAAGAAGGATATCGCTTATTAATGATGTATAAATATATTGCAATCTCATTAATAATAATTAATTTAATTATGGGATATCATTATATACTGGCATATTGTTTGTTTATTCCTTCTTTGCTACTAAATTATATTTTTAGTCAAACATATAAACGAACTAAGGGTGCGAATGTTGAGTATCAAAAATGGTTGTTATTCAAAAGAAAATTAGAAACATTGAATGAATTTGAAGAAGAAGTTGATACTGGTAATATTTTTAAATTATTAATATATGGTGTTGTTTTAAAAACAACTAAAAAAATGAATAACCTTACTTTTGATGGGATGGATGAATTAGTAGTAAAATTAAACGAAGTTGTAAATGAATGTGTAAAAAATGCTAGGTTAAATGGTTATCGTGAGATAAAATGGAAATAGTATTATTAGATAAAAAATATAAAGTTTTAATTATTCGTAAACAAAATAAAAATACTTATTTAAGGGTAAAACCTGATCTTACGATTCTTGTTACAACAGGTCCTTTTACTACTGAAAAAGAAGTTTTAAATTTACTATTGAAAAATGAAGACTTTTTAATTAGAACTATCAAAAAAAGAGAACGCCAGAGCTTTCTTAATGATAACTTTTATTATATGGGCAGAAAATATGATGTCATTATTTTTCCACAGTCTAATAATGTTGAAATAGATGGTGACAAAATATATACTTCAAGTATAAAGGAATTGGATAAATGGTATCACAATCAAATGAGGGAAATATTTAATAAGCAACTTGTTTATAATTATGAAAGGTTTACGGAAAATATTAAATTACCCAAATTAAGAATAAGAAAGATGAAAACAAGATGGGGTGTATGTAATATTAAAAATGAGATAATTACTTTGAATAGTGAATTACTGAAATATGAGATTTCGATTATTAATTATGTTATTATTCATGAGTTGACACATCTCATACATCCCAACCACTCAACAATGTTTTGGGATGTTGTTGCAAAGTATTGTCCTAATTATAAAAAGATTAGAAAATTTATGAGGGGATAGTGAGTATGAAAAGAATATTAATAATATTGGTATTATTTTTAACTGCTTGTCGTTCTAGTCAGGAGTTGGCTTATCACCAATTTGTTAATGATCTAGAAGCAATTAATAAAAGTAGTGGTTCAATGCCTTTTGGTGTTGAAATATCAGTTAATAAAATAACGGATATGGAATTTCAATATAATGTAATTATCGATCAACCTAACCATGATATTAAAGATATGAGTGTTTTAGTAGTTCATGATGCTGAAACTGATAGTATCTTTCCCAGTGTCGGGATTGTTGATAAAAAAGTTGACTTAGTAACAGGGGACGTTGATATAAATAATAACTTAGTTAAGGGCATTGCGCTTGTTGGTTATTTACCAATTGATACAGATCCAAATATTACATTTAAAGTAATGGTTGAATATAATGATAAACAAAATAAAAAAAATACTGTTTATTATGTCCACGAGATGACAATATCTAACAATTTATAATGGTAAAATGATATTGGTGATTATATGAAAATAAAAATGTTTGATGAAGATCATGAAAAAGATTTAGAAGTATCGATTAATGACTTCTTAAGCGAATTAGAAGGAACTGTCATTGATATAAAATATCAAGTGGCTTTAGGAATAAGTGGTGAAGAACAAATATATTGTTTTTCAGCCATGGTTATATATGAAAAATAAGGTGTGATTTGATGAAAAAAAATAGTTTTTTAGAAGGAGCAATGATTACTACTATTGGAATCATAATATGCAAAATAATTGGATTACTTTATGTTATTCCTTTTAAAAATATTATTGGTGAACAAGGTGGTGCTTTATATGGATATGCATATTCAATTTATGCAATCTTTTTAAGTTTGTCTTCAAGTGGAATTCCAGTTGCTATGAGTAAAGTAATTAGTGAGTTTAATTCACTAGGATACTACAATACTAAAGAGCGTGCTTATAAAATTGGTAATACAATTATTATAGGGCTCGGATTATTTTCATTTGTTATCTTGATGATATTTGCTCCTCAAATTGCTAAAATGATACTAGGTAATTTGGAGGGTGGAAATACTGTTGATGGTGTTACTTTCGTTATAAGAGTTGTCTCAACGGCATTATTAATAGTACCATTACTAAGTGTTGCAAAAGGTTACTTACAAGGTCATAAGTTTATGACGGCTTCAAGTATTTCTAGCATCATTGAACAAATAGTTCGAGTATTAGTTATATTAGTTGGTAGTTTTATGGCTTTAAAAGTCTTTGATTTATCTCTTGAATCAGCTGTTGGAATTGCTGTTTTTGGGGCGACTATTGGAGCTTTAGTAGCATATTTTTATCTAGTATATAAGATTCAAAAAAACAAAGAAAAATTAAAAAAGAATAATCCAATTACTAGGGCAGAAGCAAAGATTTCTACTAAAGAAATTGCCAAAAAAATAATGACTTATGCAATACCTTTTATAATCATTGAACTCGTTAAATCCGCACATTCAATGATTGATACATTTACAGTTGTTAACACCATGGTATCGTTAGGTTATGGTTCGATTGCTGAAACAACTATTGGTGTCTTATCAGTTTGGGCTTCTAAGTTAAATATGATAATCACTTCAATATCATTAGGAATAACAATCAGTCTTATTCCTAATTTGGCAAGTAGTTTTACTAATAAAAATATGGAAGATGTTGATCACAAAATAAATCAATCATTACAATTGATTTTATTTACAAGTTTACCGATGACAATTGGTCTTAGCTTTTTAGCAGGACCAGTATGGACTGTTTTTTATGGTTACAGTGAATTAAGCGTTAACATTTTTAAATTATATGTTTTTCAGGCCATAACCTTTTCTATTTACTCAATATTGATTGATTCTGCACAAACTTTAAATAATAGCAAGTTGTCACTAGGAACATTAATCGGTAGTTTTGTGGCTAAAATCATTTTAAATATTCCAATGATGTATCTATTTGATTATTTAAATATTGGAGTTTATTATGCACCGATCGCAACCAATCTTTTAATACATACTGTAGCAACTATTATATTGCTATCAAGCATTAATAAGAAGTATCACATAACTTATGGTAAAACATTTTATAATTCAATGAAAATTATTTTATGTACGGCAATTATGTTTATGTCATTAAAAATAATAAGTTTATTTATTCCACTTACATCTATAACTCGTGGTGGAGCTTTATTAGAAATTATTATTTATTCGATAATAGGGGCTGGTGTTTTCTTTATTGCTGCTCTAAAAAGTAAGACAATTGAAAATGTGATGGGTGAGAATTTTCTTAACCGAATATTAATTAGTCTTAAAATAAAGTCAAAATAAAATTGACTTTTTTTGTTGTCTAAAAAAGATAATTAAATTACTAGTTACTCATAAACTATAAATGAGGAGCGTGTAATTATGTTTGGTAATTTTACAGAAGAAGCAAGAAAAATAATAGTTGATGCTAAAGAAGAAATGTATGAGTTAAGACATCCTTACGTTGGTAGTGAGCATTTATTATTATCTATATTAAAACATGATAACAGTGTTGCAAAAAGAATGAAAGATTATAATTTAGATTATCAAATATTAAGGGATGAGTTAATCAAAATAATTGGAATTGGCAGTAAACCAAGCAATTGGTTTTTATATACTCCACTACTTAAACGAGTTATGGAGAATGCTATTATTGATAGCAAAGAAAACAATAATGGTGAAGTAACAGTTGAACACCTTTTTTCAAGTCTTTTAGAAGAAGGTGAAGGTGTTGCACTTAGAATTATGCTTGGATTAAATATCAACATTGATGAATTATATAATGAATTTACAATTAAATTTAATAAAACTAGTGGAAATAAGAAGGGTAAAAAGTTAACGCTAGAGGAAATGGGCATTGATTTAACTAAAAAAGCACAAAACAATGAACTTGATCCAGTAATTGGTCGTGATGATGAAATTAATCGTGTTATTGAAATTTTATGTAGACGGACAAAAAACAATCCTTTATTGATTGGTAATGCGGGTGTTGGAAAGACTGCAATTGTTGAAGGGTTGGCTAATATGATTGCAATTGGTGATGTCCCATATAAACTTAAAAACAAACGAATTATTAGTTTAGATATGGCATCAACCGTTGCCGGTACTAAATATCGTGGTGAATTTGAGGAAAGAATTCAAAAAATATTACATGAATTAGAAAATAATAACGATATTATTTTATTTATTGATGAAATTCATACTATTGTTGGTGCAGGAGGAGCAGAAGGGGCGATTGATGCTTCTAATATTTTTAAGCCCGCACTATCAAGAGGAAAGATTCGTTGTATAGGTGCGACTACGACTTCTGAATATAAAAAATTTATTGAGGCTGATAAAGCATTAGAAAGAAGATTTCAAAAAATAAACGTTGATGCTCCAACCGACGAAGTGTTAAAAGAAATATTAATGAAATTAAAAACAGTATACGAAAAATATCATTTTGTATCAATTAGTGAATCAATTATTGATATAATTATAAAATTATCTAACAAATATATATATGATCGAAATCAACCTGATAAAGCAATTGATATATTGGATGAAGTATGTGCGAAAGTTAATCTAAAAGAAACAACGGAGGTAAAAGAGTATAAAAAATTAATGGTAGGAATTCAAGAAATAAAGGAAAAGAAAAATGAAGCTATTGTTAATAATAATTTTTTGCTGGCATCAAGTTATAAAAATCAAGAAAATAATTATATGAATAAAATAAATAATTTAGAAATCAATTTATATAAAAATAATATTAAAGAAGTGACAGAAGCAGAGGTGGCAGAAGTTGTTAGTGCGAAGACTGGCATTATGGTTCATGAATTATTAAATCAACAATCAGAAATAATAAAGATGATTCAAAAAAATATTGAAGATTCGATAATTGGACAAAACGAGGCTGTGACTGAGGTAACTAATATTGCTAAACGAATAAAACTTGGTTTAAAGGAAGAAAACAAATGTTACTCTATTATGTTTTCTGGTCCTTCTGGAGTCGGAAAAACAGAGCTTGCCAAGATATTTGGACAAAATCTTGTTGGAGAGAGTAATGTTATTAAGCTAGATATGAGCGAGTTTAGGGAAAGTCATAGTGTCAGTCGTTTATTAGGTGCACCTCCCGGATATGTCGGTTATTCTGATAATCAAAACATATTAGAAGAAATAAGAAACAAACCTTATTCAATTTTAATTATTGATGAAATAGAAAAAGCTAATGAAACGGTTATTAATTTATTTTATCAAATTTTAGATGAGGGTCAGATTAAAGATGCAACTGGTAAAACAATAAGATTTGATAACGTTGTAATAGTTATTACTACTAATGTTGGATTTAATGATATAAGTATTGGTTTTAATAAGCCAACACTTGAAACAACATTATCATCTTTAAAAGAACATTTTTCAACATCGTTTATAAATAGGCTTGATAATATAGTGGTTTTTAACAGACTAACTGCAGAAGTAATAAATAAGCTTATTGATAAAAAATTAGTTTTATTAAGAAAAAAATATTTAAAACGAAAGGTTAAAGTAAAAATAAATAAGAAAGTAAAAGAAGAAATTTTAGAATTGTCTAATTTCAATGAATTTGGGGCTCGAAAGATTGATCAAATTATTAAAACTAAAGTTGAAGATAAAATAATTGAAGATATCCTTAACAATAAAGAAAATATTTTAGTTAAAACAACTTTTAGCGAAAGCAAAGTATAAAAAAGGTGCAAAAATAAAAAAACTATGTTATAATTTAGTTGGTGATAAAATGGTTAAATTAGATGATGTCTTAAAAACTATTGATACTAATCAAAATTTAAGTTTAGAAATCAAAGAAAACATTAAACACTTACTAACTGTTTACGCGACTAATATAGAAAATATCGATTTTGAAGCAATTAATAAAAATCTTGCTGATTTAAAAGTCGAAGAAAGTAATAAATACATTATAAAAGAACCATTAAAATATGTTGATGCAGATTCTGTTATATATATTAACAGTGCTGAAGCGGATAAAGATTATGATTATCGATTTTTATTAATGAGAGAATTGATGCTAATGCAAACATATAAAGATGACATAACTCAACAAAAAAAGGAAAATTTCAATCCAATTTATGAAGGGTATGCTTCTATTTGTGCTTCTTATCTAGTAGGTAATGAGAGTTCAATCAATTTATATGAAGACGAGATGATTACTGTTAATCTGTTAAGTCAAATTGTTGGAAAAGAGAGTATTGAACAATTATTTGTTAATAATGATTCTACCTTGCTAGTTGATAATTTATCTAAAACGGGTAATTCTGTTAACGATTTAAAATCATTAATTGATATTATGAATTATAATATGAGTGCTCGTAATCACGAACGTGGTAAAAGCCTGCTAAGTGATATTCAAATAAAACTGATTAATATGTTTGCTAACAAAAATGATAAAAATATAGAAGATGTTGAAAACTTTAAAAACAATTTATATGGAAATAATATTGTTTTTGATACTGATGCTGACAAATATAAAGATATTAATAAAGTATACAATACGTATGATGAAATGGTTAATAATTTAAATTTAAATCAAACTATTGCTAAAACAAGATAAAGCCTAAAAGGCTTTTTTTTATTCTAAAAAAGGCCTAAGCAGCATATAATTATTAGGGTGATTATATGGAATATAAGATAGGTGATTTAGTAACAAGAAAATCTCACAATCATGATGTTATCTTTGTCATTACAGACATCATTGATAATATATACTATTTAAAAGGAACATCTGTCAGGCTATATGCTGATAGTACAGCTGATGATTTAAAGTTGTGTGAAGAAGACAATGATGATGAGGAGCTTGAATATTTAAGTAGAATTAATTTAAAAGAATTAGAAAATCGGGATGATTACTTTTATTTACCGGGTAAAATCCTTCATATAGATGGTGATTTCGATTATTTAAATAGGTGTTTAAATTACTATAAAAAAAACAAAATATGGGCGATTGGAGTGCTAGTTAAAGAAGAAGAACTGCCATTAAGAATAAAACAAATGCTTGAAGAGCATAATCCAACAATTGTTGTTATAACTGGTCATGATGCTTATTACCCTAATAAAACTGAAGAGGGAATGCCAGATTATAAAAATAGTTGGAACTTTATTAATTCAGTAAAGGAAGCTCGCCGTTATGAAAAAAGTCATGAAAAATTAATTGTTATTGCTGGAGCTTGTCAGTCTAATTACGAGGAACTAATTAAAGCTGGTGCAAATTTTGCATCAAGTCCTAAAAGAATTAACATTCATGCCTTAGATCCAGCTGTTATTGCGTCTAAAATTAGTTTATCAGATGTTACTAAAGATATTGATTTAAAAGGTATTTTAGAAAACACTAAATATGGAATCAGGGGAATTGGTGGAATTAAAACAAAAGGAACAATGTATGTCGGTTATCCTAGGTGATGAGATGCATGTAACGATTCCTGATGTTAAAAAGAAATTAAATGAACATATTGGTGATAAAGTAACAATAAATTATAATTTAGGCAGAAATAAGTTTGAAGAGTATGATGTTATTATTAAAGATTTATATAACTTTGTTTTTACTGTTGAGTTAGGGGATGAGATAAAATCATTTTCTTATTCTGATATTATTACAAAAACAATAATCGTTAGCATAAAGTAACAATTGACAAAAAATGACAAAAAAACAACATAAAGATTGCATTTCGTATTAACTTATTATATAATTAGTTTGTAATCTATACTGAAGGGAGAGATTTACTTGACAATAACATCTGTAAAAGTCCGCAAAATAGTTAAAGATGATTCAAGAATGAAAGGTATTGCTACCGTTTTATTAGATGATTGCTTTGCTATTCACGACATAAGAATTATTGAAGGTGATAATGGTCTCTTTATTGCGATGCCTAGTCGTAAAACCCCAACAAATGAATATCGTGATATTGCACACCCAACCAATCAAGAAACAAGGAAAATGTTTGAAGAAGCTATTATTAAAGCTTATAACGAAGAGCAGTAAACTAAAAGAAACAGTAATGTTTCTTTTTTTAACATAAATAATCTTTTAAATCATATAATTTAACAACAGGAGGAAAAGATTATGGACAAGGTTATAGCAACACCATCATTTAATCATACAATAACATTAAATGAAAGAAAAAATATAATTATGACTGGTGTTAAAAAGATTGATAGTTTTGATGATGAAGAGTTTTTAATGGAAACAACAATGGGATATGTAACGATTAAAGGTGAAGGACTAGAAATAATAAAATTAGATACTTATCAGGGCAATGTTTCGATTAAAGGAAAAGTTAATAGTCTTACATATATGGAAAGCTTAAACAAAAAAGAAAAAGAAGAAACTGTATTCGGGAAACTATTTAAATAATGGACTTAAAGATTCAAATATTAACTCTTGGTTATAGCTTTTTGTATGGTCTCTTTTTTTCTTTTCTATTAACTATTAATTATCGCTTAATATATAATAATAAAGTATATGTTAAATGGCTAATTACTATTTTTTTTGTTATGAACAATATTCTTATTTATTTTTTGATATTAAAAAAAATAAATAATGGAATTATTCATCCATATTTATTAATGGTTTTTATATTGGGGTTGGTGAGTGAATCAAGGCTTAAAAAGTTAGTTGATAAGTATTTTAAAAAATGATATAATTTAATACGAGGTGATAACTAATGGCTGTTCGAAAAATAAGCAAAGCTTCCAAAAGAAGAATAATGACTTTTGGAATAGCATCAATATTTATAATATTTTATTTTTTTGTTAATAGTGTACAATATATTATAAATATTAATAAACTTGAGAATGAAGAAAAACGTTTAGCCCAAGAGTTATCTGATCTAAAGAGCGAAGAAAGTAACTTGAAAACTGAAATTCAAAAATTACAAGATCCAGATTACATTGCCAGATATGCTAGAGAAAACTATTTATATTCTAAAGACGGTGAATATGTAATAAGAATTGAACCAAAAGAGATTAAAGAAGAAGTGGCTGAAAATAAAATTGATTACAAACGAATCGGATTATTGTCAGTTGGGGGAATATTAGTTGCTTTCTTTATTATTAAACAAAAAAAATAAGGAACTTCTTGTTCCTTTTTTTTATAATTTAAAGTCATTTTTGATTTCATCAGTCATGTCTTTACCGTCAAAATATGGTTTATATTCATAACGACATAGTTTTCCAATAATATTTGAAGGGAATCTAGATATCCTTTTATTATAATCAGTTATAATATCATTATAATATTTTCGTGACGCTATAATTTCTGCTTCAGTTTCATTAAGTGCGATTTCAATTTTAATAAAACTATCACTTTTACGAAGTTCATTATGATTTTCACGATAATGATTAAACTCATTAATAGCTTCATATATTTGTCTATCTAATTCAAAATTAGTCAATTTTCTTGATCTTAATTTAACAATAATTTCAAGAATATCTCCTTCAACATCACTGTTAGCTTTTATTACTCCAATAGATTTGTTCAAAAGATCAAATCTTTTTCTTAAAATCGAATCAATATTAGTTTCTGCTTCATTAATTCTAATAATGTAATCTTGATAATTATTATAAGTTCCAATATACCAAATTAGAATAAAGCAGGAAATGATTATGACAATTAGTATAAACATTACTATATCCATTATTACCACCTAAAAACATTATATCAAACTTTAAATACTATATCAAATGTTATAATTTATTTTCTCGTAAAATTCGACATAATTAACATATATCATTAATAGAAGTTGCCATTTTCCAGTAGTTGGATTACTTAAAATAATATGATCTCTTCCAGATTGCTCAATGATTCCCGTGAAAATTCTATTTTTCCACTCAGTTGAATCGCCAAAACTCATATAGACATCAACCTTTTTGCCCTTATTAACTCTTAAAATATTCTCAATATATGATTGTTCAAATGGGAGTGGTTGTTGTTGAGTATTGACTCCTACTTGATTAGGGGTTGGTTCATTGCCATTATAAATTGGTTGTCCCGGGAAATTATTATTTTCAAAATAACTATTATTCATTTAACTCATCCTTTCTATAAAAATATATTACAATATATTTTATTTATGATTAACTTGACATAACTAATATATAGTTTAATTGAAAGCACGATTAAATTATGCTATAATTTTTTTGGAGGTAATAAGATGAAAGTACCAATCGGAATATCAGCAAGACATGCCCATTTAACAAAAGAGCATTTAGAAATTTTATTTGGAAAGGATTATAGTTTAGTTGTTTTAAAAGAACTTTCTCAACCAGGTGAATTTGCAAGTGAGGAAACAATTAGTGTTAAGGGAGAAAAAGGAGTGTTGGATAATGTGCGTATTATTGGACCAATTAGAAAATACACTCAATTAGAAATATCGAAAACTGATTCTTATGCATTAGGAGTTAAACCACCAGTAAGAAAATCGGGAGATGTTAAATCTTCAAGCCCAATAACTCTTATTGGACCAAAAGGTGAAGTTTATTTAGAAGAAGGATGTATAATTGCTAGTCGTCACATTCATATTACGCCTGATGATGTTAAAAAATTAGGATTAGCTGGAATAACTAAGGTAAGTGTTTTAATTGATGGCCCTAAAGGTGGAATTATGCACAATGTAAATCTTAAGATTTCATCAAATTACCAATATGAATTACATCTTGATACTGATGACGGAAATGCTTTTTTAATAAATCAAGGCGATATGGGAACAATATTAATTGATGAATAATATTAAAATATGTGATAAATGTAAAGGAACAAACATTAAAACGCTCATTCCAAAATTAAAAGAGATAGATAATGATATTAATATTGATGTTGGATGTCATAATTTTTGTGGAATAGGACTTAAAAAATCATTTGCTATATTAAATAATATTCCTATCACAGCTGATGATGAAGATAGTTTAATAAAGGAGATAAGGTTAAAAATAAAAAAGGAATAATTCCTTTTTTTTATTGTTCTTTTACTGTTGGTACTAATGAATCTAAATCAGGACTATCATCATAAGGTTCAGTTCCTTTAATATAATAAAGAATCTTTCTTTTTTTAGTGTTATCATTTGCTAATTCACCACTAATCGGATCTGTTAAAACACCCACCACATTTTTAGGTATTGAATACCAACTATCACTTCGACCTTCTAAATATTTTTCCATAACATCAATCCATACATATTTACTATAAACATTGTTAGATCCTTCACTAATACTGTTATCATCATATCCAGTCCATACTCCAACAACTAGATCTTTATTGAACCCCATAATTATATGATCAGTATCGGTTGAACCAGTTTTAATGGCATACTTTTTAGAAATTCTTGGTCCAATACTAAAACAGGTAGGATAGTTGTAATCAATAAATTCTTTAGCATAGCAATTACTAAGTAATTCATTTAAAATGAAAACAATACTTTTGTTTAAAACATTTTCTTTTACTTCTCTATGTTGATAGATAATATTACCATTATTATCTTCAATTTTGTTGATAAAATATGGTTTTATTTTATATCCTTCACTAGCAAATGTTCCATATGCCTGCATCATTTCCATAATATTTATTTCTTCAGAACCGAGCGCTAGAGAGGGGATTGGCTCAAGATTACTTTCTATACCTACTCTAGCAGCGATATCAACTAATGTTTCTTCACCTAAAAACAGGTGGGTTTTAACGGCATAGATGTTATCTGAATATGTTAAAGCAGCAGCCATACTAATTGGTTTATTACCATAAGTATCGGCAAAATTTTTAGGGCTATAAGTTTTATTTTCAGCAAAAGTAAAAGTTGTTTTTTCACTTATAAAAGAAGTTGATGATGTAAAACCATTTTCTAAAGCAGCGTAATATAATAATGGCTTCATAGTTGAACCAACTTGTCTTTTGGCATTAATAGCACGATTAAACTGACTTTTAGAATAATCTACACCACCAGCAAGCGCAAGTACTTTGCCAGTAAGTGGTTCCATTGCCACACTGGCGATTTGTAAATCAGGAACTTTACTCATATTGTTTTTAATGCTATCATCCATAATGGTTTGAGCTTTACTATCTAAGTTTGTATAGATTTTTAAACCCCCAGTTTCTATGAAGGATTGTGGAATTGTTTTGATACTTTGAAGTTCTTGAATAACGGCATCTTGATAATACATTAAAGTTGTTAATTTTTTTTGTTCTTCAAACCCCAAATAAACCAATTCTTCTTTTTTGGCACTTTCCATCTGTTCCTCATCAATATATTTATTTTTAACCATTGAATTTAAAATAAGGGATTGTCGGTCCTTAGCGTTTTCTTCATTAGCAATTGGCGAGTAATAAGCAGGGGATTTGGGGATGCCTGCTAATATAGATGCCTCTGCTAAATCAAGATCCTTGGCATTTTTATTAAAATAATAATTGGCAGCGTTTTCAATACCAAAAACCCCACCATAATTAATTGTATTTAAATATCCTTCTAGTATTTCATCTTTAGTATAATGTGTTTCTAAACGAAGAGTTAACCAAGCTTCATCAGCTTTTCTTTTCCAAGTTTTGCCAAAATCTAAAAACAAATTTTTAGCATATTGCTGAGTAATGGTAGAAGCTCCTTGAACATGTTCTCTGTTTACAAAATTGATATATAAAGATTTGATTATTCTCAAATAATCAAATCCGTGATGTTTATAAAAATGTTTGTCTTCAATTGATATAGTAGCATTTATAAGGTGAGGTGAAATTTCATCTAAATTAACCCAATCTTTGGTGTTGGAACCAGTAAATAATTGTTCTTTATTGTCATAAAAATATAATTTGTTTGCACTCTCAATAGCTAATTTTGGACTTAATCTAGCATATAGATAAAGTCCAACATAAACCATGCCCATAAAAAATATACCAAAAACGGCAAATTTTGCTAATTTTTTAATTTTCATAATTTCGTCACCTCACCTAAAATTAGTATTGGAAAAAAAATGAAATTTATGAGTGCAATTTCATATAAACTATGCTATAATTACAGTCAGTTAAAGAAAATGAGGTAATTTATGTCAAAAATCAAAATAAATTCAATTTTAAAAACAAATAATGATGTTATAAAAAAAGAATTTATGGGTATCATTATGGGTAACAAAATTGTATATAATGATGATTTTGTCACAGTTACTATATTTTTAAAACAAGATTTAATTGAAATGAACCGTAACAATGATAGTTATAGCATCGATTTTGAATTTATAAATAACAAAACAACAAAGTGTGTATATAATGTTAAAGAACAGAATATGATAATTTACTTAAGTGTTGTTACTAATAAATTGATAATTGATGATAACCGGTTTTTAGTTGATTATAGTTTATATCAAAATAGTGAAAAAATAGAATCTGTTTTATTTGAATTTGAGTATGAGGTGATTTAATGAATTTAAAACAAATTATTAAAGAAGATATTTATAATATTTTGAAAGATCATTTAACAATGGAAGAAGTTTTAGTTGAAAATCCAAAAGATCGTAAAATGGCAGACTTTGCTATCCCTTGTTTTGCTATGTCAAAAGTTTTAAGAAAAAGTCCTAACGACATTGCTAACATGATTAAGGATGGTTTAGATAATGTAATATATGAAAAAATTGATGTTGTTAACGGATATTTAAATATTTTTCTTAACAAACAAATGGTATCTAAATATATAATTGAAAAAATCTTAAAAGAAAAAGATTCATATGGATCTAATAATATTGGAGATAATAAAGTAATAGTTATGGATTATTCATCTCCTAATATTGCTAAACCATTTGGGGTAGGACATTTAAGAAGTACGGTTATTGGAAATGCGATTAAAAATATTTCTATAAAAAATGGTTATCAAGTTGTTTCAATTAATCATTTGGGAGACTGGGGAACACAATTTGGGAAACTTATATATGCCTATAATAATTGGGGTAATGAGGATTTGGTTCGTCAAAATCCAATTGATGAGCTAAAAAACCTATACGTAAGGTTTCATAAAGAGGCAGAAACTAATCCGGAGCTAGAAGAAGAAGGAAGAAAGTGTTTTAAAAAATTAGAAGATGGCGATTTCGAATCATTAAAAATATGGGAATGGTTTAAAGAGGAGTCATTAAAAGAATTTACTAAAACATATGATTTGCTCGGAATAAATAAATTTGATTCATATAATGGTGAAGCTTTTTATAATGATAAAATGGATACTGTTATTAGTGAATTAGAAACTAAAAATTTATTAGAGTTTAGTGATGGGGCTTATGTAGTTAGATTAACTGATGATATGCCACCGGCACTTATTAAAAGAAGCGACGGAGCGTCACTTTATATTACTCGTGATTTAGCAGCGGCCTTTTATCGTAAAAAAAATTATGATTTTGAAGAAGCTTTATATGTTGTTGGTAATGAACAAACATTACATTTTACGCAATTAAAAAATGTTTTATCAAAAATGGGCTATCCTTGGAGTGATGATATTAAACATATTAGTTTTGGGATGATTTTACAAAACGGAAAAAAGATGTCAACTCGTCAAGGAAAAAGTGTTAAATTACATGATGTCTTAGTTGAAGCCATCGAGCTAGCAAATAAATATATTGAGGAAAGAAGCCCAGAATTAGAAAATGCCGAAGAAGTAGGGCGACAAATTGGGGTTGGAGCCGTTATATTTAATGACCTTAAAAACTATCGTACTAGTGATATTGAATTTAATTTAGAAGATATATTGAAATTTGAAGGTGAAACCGGTCCATATATTCAATATACTTATGCTAGAATTAATTCTTTACTTAAACATAAACAAAACAAAAATTTTGATTATAGTGATGTAGAAATTAATGAATATACATGGAATTTAATCTTTAAAATGTATAGTTTTCCAGAAATTATTATTCGTGCCAAAGAAAAATATGATCCATCAGAAATCGCAAAATATATAATTGATTTGGCTGCAATTTTTAATAAATTTTATGCAAACGAAAAAATAATTAGTGAAGATGAAAAAACGACTAATTTTAGATTGACAGTTTGTGAAATAGTTGCTATCCTTTTAAAGGAAGGAATGCGCTTACTAGGTATTGAAGCGCCAAACAAAATGTAGGAGAGGATTTTTATGAAATTGAAAGATTTGACATTTGAAGAATTAGAGCTTCTTTCTTATACTGACTTAACGTACATGTTGCTGAAAGAAAACAAACAATCAATGAATACGCCGACTATCTTTAAGAAAATTTGTGAATTACTTAACCTTAGTGATGAATATTATGTAGAAGAAATTGGTGATTATTATACGTCGTTAACTATTGATAAACGATTTGTCTTATTAGATAACAAAGAATGGGATCTTCGTGATCATCATTCAATAGCAATCTCACTTGATGATGAAGAAAGTGATGAAGAAATTTTTGAAATAGATGATGAAGAAGATGAAGAAATTATCGAAGATAAGGATAGCGACGAATTAGATCCAGAGTTTGAAGAAAATCTTGATGATGATGAAATCGATGAAGATGAAGAAGAAATCGGACTTGAAGGGTTAACAATTGTACCCGAAGATGAATTAGAAGAATAATATTAAAGTCAATAGGAACCCTATTGACTTTATGTTTTTTTTATAAATACAAATGGTTAATTGCATAATTATACCATTTATAGTATAATTTTTAATAGCAAACAGGAGATGAATAATGTGTTAGAACGTTTAAAAGTTATTGAAAAGAGATATAATGAGTTGAATGAAGAATTAATAAACCAAGAAAATATCTCGAATATTAAAAAAATGACTGAATTATCTAAAGAACAATCAAATATTTCAGAAGCTTATGAGGCATATAATAAGTATAAACAATTGAATCTTGCAATTGAGGATGCTAAAAGTATGCTTAGCGATAGTGAATTAGGAGAGATTGCTAAAGAGGAATTAGTCGAATTAGAAGGTAAGTTAGAAAAACTAGAAGCTGAAATCGAAATTATTTTATTGCCAAAAGATCCAGATGATGGTAAAAATGTAATTATTGAAATAAGAGGGGCCGCAGGTGGAGATGAAGCGAATATATTCGCTGGTGATTTATATCGCATGTATTTGAAATATTCAGAAAATCAAAATTGGAAAGTTGAAGTTATCAACGAAGAATACGGAACATCTGGCGGTTTCTCACAAATTGAGTTTATGATTAAAGGACTTAATGTTTATTCTAAACTTAAATATGAAAATGGTGCTCATCGCGTTCAAAGAGTTCCGACAACGGAAACTCAAGGACGAGTACATACATCAACGGCTACTGTTTTAGTTATGCCAGAAGCGGATGAAATAGATATTGAAATAAAATCCACAGACTTAAAAATTGATGTCTATAGAAGTGGTGGTGCTGGAGGTCAATCAGTTAATACAACAGATAGTGCTGTTAGAATTACTCACTTACCAACTGGAACGGTTGTAACGTGTCAAAATGAGCGTAGTCAGACACAAAACAAGGAAAAGGCATTACAATTATTACGTGCTAAAATATACGAAGAAACAATGCGTAAACACGAAGAAGAGGTAAGTGACTCAAGAAGAAACAAAATTGGAACTGGTGACCGTTCTGAAAAAATTCGTACTTATAATTATCCACAAAATAGAGTAACTGATCATCGTATTTCATTAACAATAAAACAACTTGATCGAATTATGGAAGGTGATTTAGATGAAATCATCGAAGCTTTAATAACAGAAGACCAAAATCAACGATTATTAGGTGAATAATGACTGATATTGAATATTTGAAAAAGTACTATCAGAAGGATAATTTAGATGATGCAGTTAAAAGATTGGAACAGGGCGAACCAGTTCAATATATTGTTGGTGAAGTAGATTTTTATGGAAATAAAATACTAGTTAATAAAAATGTTTTAATTCCTAGATTTGAAACTGAAGAATTAGTTAGTAGAACTATTAGGTATTTAAAAAAATACTTTTCAAAACCAATAACAATAGTTGATTTAGGAACCGGCAGTGGTTGTATTGCGATTACTATTAAAAAACGGCTTCCAGAAAGTGATGTTATTGCTGTTGATATATCTTCTAATGCCTTAGAAGTAGCAAAAGAAAATGCTTTAATTAATGAAGTTGAAATTGATTTTTTACTAGGGGATATGTTAGAACCCTTGAATAGAAAAGTTGATTTTATTATAAGTAACCCTCCATATATTGGATATGATGAAGAAGTAATGGATCTTGTTAAAAATAACGAACCAAACATTGCTCTTTATGCAACAAATAATGGATTGAAACATTATGAAACAATTTTAATGAATGCTAGTAAGTATTTAAATGATGATTATTTTATTGCCTTTGAAATAGGTTATAAACAAGCTAATGATATTTGTGAATTAGCCAAAAAATATTTAAAAGACTGCATAGTAACTGTCGAACAAGATCTTCAAGATAAAGATCGTTATATTTTTATTACTAATCTTAAGAACCACATTTAATAAGTGGTTTTTTTGATATTAGTATTTCTATAAAAATGCTTCCGTGGTATAATTAAAGAGGTGATAGTATGGATGACAAATTAAAAATTTTATTAGAACAATTATCTCTTGATAAGAATGACTGCAATTGTTTTGAAGGTGGTTGCATTGAAAAAATTATTTGTGATAAAGAACAAAATGACTATCAGTTTATAATAAAACTAAATGAATTTTTATCGGTAGATTTATATGATAAATTTATAAAATTATTGCCCCAAAAATTTCCAAGTGCTAACAAAGTGGAAGTTCGTTTTTTTGTGTCTAATAATGGTCAAGGCTATGTAAATGATTATTTTAAATATGCCATTGATAAATATAGTGTGGATTCACCTTTATTATTGACTTTTAAAGATGCTCCATTGACTTACGAAGATAATATATTAACTGTAGAAGTTGCTAATAAAGCTGAAGAAATGAAACTAAAAAGTGTTCGTAAAAATTTAATTATAGATTTTAATAACTTTGGTTTTGAAAATATAAAAATGAAAATTAAAATAAATACAGAAAAAGCTCAAGTGATTAAACAAGAAATTGAAAGTATGATTAATGAAGATATTAAAAAAATTAATGGTATAGTTAAACCAAATGTCGTCAATAAACTTGTGTTAGGAGATGAGATAAAAGGTAAAACTACTTCTATTAATAATATTATAGCAGAACTTGATAATGTCATTGTTGAAGGACATATTTTTGATATTACTTATTTTGAGTCAAGCAAAACCAATTTTAAAATTATTACATTAAAGATAACTGATTATACAAATAGTATTTATTGCAAAATTTTTGCTAGAGATAATGATCAATATAATAATTTGAAAAGTAAACTTAAGATTGGGAAATGGTATAAAATAAAAGGGTATGTTAAAAATGATGTATATTCAAAAGAACTAGTTATTAATGCTCGTGATATTAATATTTTAGAAAAAGATGATGATAAAATAGTTGATACCACAGAAACTAAAAGGGTTGAATTGCATGCTCATACTTTTATGAGTCAAATGGATGGGCTTATTGAACCTAAATCATTAGTTAAATTTGCAAAGAGCCTTGGACATAAAGCCGTTGCTGTAACTGATCACAATGCGGTTCAAGCATTTCCGGATATTTACCATGAAATGAAAAGCATTAATAAAGGATTAAAAGAAGGGGAGGAACCATTTAAAGTCTTATTTGGTGCTGAACTTACGATGATAGATGATCAAATAAATATTGTGGTTCGTCCAACTGATGATAATTTATTAGATACAACTTATGTTGTTTTTGACTTTGAAACAACTGGTCTTAATGCTGGTGGTGGAGATTCAATTATTGAAGTTGGTGCAGTTAAAATATTGAATGGAGAAATTATTGAACGATTTTCAGAATTAATTGATCCAGGTGTTCCTTTGGCTCCTAAAATCACAGAAATAACTAATATAACTGATGATATGCTTAAGGGAAAACCAACTGAGGTAGAAGTAATCAAACGATTTATTGATTGGTTTAAAGATTGTCCGTTAGTTGCTCATAATGCAAAATTTGATGTTTCGTTTTTAGAAATGGCTTATTCTAAATATGACTTAGGAACTTTTTCTAATACCGTAATTGATACTTTAGAACTATCAAGAGCATTAGATAGTGGTTATAGTCGTCATAGTTTATCAGCCCTTGTAAAACGATATAGTGTTCAGTTTGATGAGAGTTCTCATCACCGTGCGGATTATGATGCCGAAGGAACAGCGCTTGTTTTTCACAAAATGTTAAAGAAATTAGTTGAACAAAACTTTGTTAGTATAAGTGACTTAGATAAATTAGTGTCAAAAGATGAAATCCATAAATTTGGTAGTTCATATCATATTAATGTTATTGCTAAAGACAAGGTTGGTCTTAAAAATTTATTTAAAATAATTAGCTTAGCAAACACTATTTACCTATATAAAACACCTCGTATTTTGAGAAGCGAGATTGAAAAATTAAGAGAAGGGTTATTAATTAGCAGTGGATGCTACAATAGTGAAGTTTTTTTACAAGCACGCTCTAAAACAGATGAGGAATTAACAGATGTTATGAGTTTTTATGATTATGTCGAGATTCAACCTTTAGAATGTTATGATCATTTATTACAAGGTGGGGATTTTTCAAGTCCAGGTGAATTAATTGAACACGTTAAAAAGATTATTAGAGTGGCTAAAGAAGCAGGTGTTTTAATTGTCGCTACTGGAGATGTTCATCATTTAAAGAAAGATGATAAAATATTTAGAGAAATTATTGTTAATCAAAAAGTACCAGGCGGTGGAAGGCATCCACTGGCACGTAAAAACATTGAAGAAATTCCTAGTAATCATTTTCGAACTACTGATGAAATGCTAGAAAATTTTTCATTCTTAGATGAAAAAACAGCTACAGAAATTGTTATAACAAATACTAATAAAATTGCTGATATGACTGAAATTTATGAAGTCATTTTAGATACCAAGGGAGTTCCTTTTTCACCCAAAATTGAAAATTCTGCTGAAGAAGTTAAAGAAATTGTTTATACAACTGCTCGTGGTATTTATGGTGACCCATTACCACAATTAATCGAAGAAAGATTAGACAATGAATTAAATGGGATTATTAAAGGTGGCTTTGATGTTATTTATTTAATATCTCAAAAACTTGTTAAGAAATCTAATGATGACGGTTACATCGTTGGTAGTAGAGGGTCAGTTGGATCTTCCTTTGTTGCAACAATGTTAGGAATTACTGAAGTTAATCCACTACCAGCTCATTACGTATGTCCAAGTTGCTGTCATAGTATTTTTGAAGAATATGGAGTAAAATTAGGAAGTAAATATTCTAGTGGTTATGATTTACCAATTAAAAATTGCCCAAAGTGCAATCATGATATGATCCGCGAGGGTCAGGACATGCCATTTGCGACATTCTTAGGATTTGATGCCAATAAAGTGCCAGATATAGATCTTAATTTTTCAGGAGTTTATCAATGGAAAGCTCATGAATATACTAAAGAACTGTTTGGGATTGATAATGTTTATCGAGCGGGAACAATTGGAACAGTAGCAGACAAAACAGCTTTTGGTTACGTTAAAGGATATTGTGAAGATAAAGGCGTAATTATGAGAAACGCTGAAATTGAACGTTTAGCTAAAGGTTGTACTGGAGTTAAACGAACAACAGGTCAACATCCTGGGGGAATCGTTGTGGTTCCTAATTATATGGATGTATTTGATTTTACACCATTTCAATACCCCGCTGATGATCCTAATTCATTGTGGCGTACAACTCACTTTGATTATCATGCTATTGATGAGAATTTATTAAAATTAGATATTCTTGGACACGATGATCCAACAGTTTTAAAAATGTTACAAGATTTATCAGGAATAGATGTGACAAAAATTAATTTGTCAGATCCTGATGTTATGAAAATATTTTCATCTCCAGAAATTTTAGGGGTGACTTCTGAACAAATATTGTGTGAGACAGGGACGTTAGGCATACCTGAGTTTGGAACAAAATTTGTTATTGGAATGCTTATGGATACTAAACCTAAAACATTTGGTGAATTATTAAAAATATCTGGATTATCACATGGGACTGATGTATGGCTAGGGAATGCCCAAGATTTGATTAAAAATAACATTTGTGAATTTAAAGACGTTATTGGTTGTCGTGATGATATTATGGTTTATTTATCTTATAATGGTCTCGCACCAAAAGACGCTTTTAAAATAATGGAGTTTGTTAGAAAAGGTAGACCAACGAAAGAACCGGAAAATTGGAAAGAACATGAAGAAAAAATGCGTGAAGCTGGAATCGTTGATTGGTATATTGAATCTTGTCGTAAAATTAAGTATATGTTCCCGAAAGCTCATGCAGCTGCTTACGTTATGAGTGCCTTAAGAATTGCTTGGTTTAAAGTTCATTATCCGAAGTATTATTATGCTGCTTATTTTTCAGTTAGATGTCATGATTTTTATATAGAATCAATGATTAAAGGATATGATGCAATCAAAAAAGCTATTGGAGAAATCATCGATAAAGGTTATGATGCTACTAATAAAGAAATTGCCGTTTTAGATGTTCTTAATGTTGCTCTTGAAGCAACGGCAAGAGGATTTAAATTTGCTAATATTGATGTTGAGAAAAGTGATGCTACTAATTTTTTAATATTAGATGATTATACATTGCTGCCACCATTTAGAACAATTGATGGGCTAGGAGATTTGGTTGCTAAAAAGGTCGTTGAAGAACGTGGGAAGAAACCATTTATAAGTATAGAAGATTTACAAAAAAGAGGAAAAGTAACTGCTACAACAATTGAAAAAATGAGATTAATGAAAGTGTTAGATAATCTTGATGAATCTAACCAATTGTCATTATTTTAATTATGAAAAGTAGTGTTTATATTCATATTCCTTTTTGTAAATCAATTTGTTCATATTGTGATTTTTGTAAAATATACTATAACCAAAAATATATTGATAATTACTTAGATTGTCTTGAAAATGAAATTAAAAAATTTTATCAAACCAATAAAATCAAAACGCTTTACATTGGAGGAGGTACTCCAAGTAGTTTAAGTATTAAGGAGTTATCTAAATTACTAAACATAACTAAATTATTTAGTATGTCAAAAGATTTAGAATTTACAATTGAACTTAATATTGAGCATATAACAAAAGAGATGTTAGAGCTTCTTTATAAAAATGGAGTCAATCGATTAAGTATTGGTATTCAAACTTTTAACGAAAAACATTTACATTTTTTAAATAGAAATCACAGTAAAAAAGAAGTGACACAAAAAATAGAAATGGCTAAAAAAATAGGTTTTGATAATATTAACATAGATTTGATTTATGCTATTCCCAATCAAACCAAAGATGAGTTAATAGAAGATTTGAATAATCTTTTAGAACTTAATGTTAATCATATATCTACTTATTCTTTAATTATTGAACCTCATACAAAACTTTATATAGATAAAACTGATTATATTGATGAAACACTAGATTTTGAAATGTACCAATTAATTAATGAAACTTTAACTAAAAAAGGTTATAATTATTATGAAATAAGTAATTATGGAAAGTCAGGTTATGAATCAAAACACAACTTAGTTTATTGGAATAACTTAGAGTATTACGGATTTGGAATGGGTGCTAGCGGATATGTTGATAATGTTAGATATACTAATACTACTAATATTAACAAATACATTAATGGTCAATATCATACAGAATTCGAACTAATTGACAATAAAACAAAAATCGAGAATGAATTAATCTTGGGTTTTAGAAAAACAAAAGGAATTAATAAGATGGATTTTTTAAAAAAGTATAATAAAAGTATATATGAAATAAACAATATAAAAAAATTAATTGAGGAAGGAAAATTAGTTGATGATGAAACAAATATTTATATAAGTTCTAAATATTTATATTTGTCTAACGAAATATTAATTAATTTTATGGTGTAGGATGGAAAAAACAAAACATTTTGAAACAGAATTAAATTATATAAAGGATTTAAGATTAAAAGAATCAGCTTCTTTATTAATAAATTTGTTACCTGATTATTTCTTTGTTATTCCCGCTAGTTCAACTGGTAAATATCATCCTAAATATGCTTTAGGTAATGGTGGATTAATAAGACATACTAAGGTAGCGGTTAAAATAGCTAATGAGTTATTAAGTAACAATTCAATTGGTGAAGATTTCACTGATAATGAGAAAGATATTATTATAATCTCTCTAATGATTCACGATGGTTTGAAACTTGGACAAACTTATAGTCAATATACTGTGTTTGAACATCCAATATTAATAGCTAATTTAGTTAGAGAAAATCAGGCAATAGTAAAATTAACTAATGATGAAGTTGCTTTAATGACTTCCATTTTAGAGTCACATATGGGAGAATGGACGACTAATAGGTTTGGTAAGCAAATTTTAAAAAAACCAACAACTAAATATCAAAAATTTGGTCACCTGTGTGATTATTTGGCTAGTCGAAAGTTTATTAATGTTGATTTTTTCAAAAATGAAATTATATAGTGGAGGTATTTATGAAATTAACAATGATTGTATCTAATGATGATAGTAAATCGGTGTGGAATGCACTTATTAAATCCGATTTTTTAAGTCCGAACCTTAGCAACACAACTTTAGTTCTCAAGGAGAATTTTTATAGTAACATACCGTTTAAAAGGTCTGATAGGAGACATGTTATTGTATCTTCTAATTATAAAGCAACTGATGAATTTGTTATTGTTTTCAAAAGTAATGATGAACTTTTAAGAAGATTAGAAATGCTTGAAGAAGAAATCTATATGGTTGGGGATATAGGAATGTATAATTATTTTAAAGATTATATTAAAAATTTATATATCATTGAAGTGAAAAATAAAGAAGAAATTATTATTGATAATAAAGAAACTATAGTGGATACTGAACTATATAGAATATCTAAAATTAAGAAGGTGGAAACAAATGAAAGGTAAGTTAATTGTTATTGAAGGTACTGATTGTTCTGGCAAAGAAACACAAACTAATTTATTGATGAAAAAATTAGAAAGTCAAAATATTCCAATCGTTAAATTTGATTTTCCAAATTATAGTTCACCAACTGGACAAATAATTGGTGGACCATATTTAGGAAAAGAAATGATTGGTCCGTCTTGGTTTTTAGAAGGAGCTGTAAATGTTAATCCTAAAGTCGCGTCCCTTTATTTTGCAGCTGATCGACTTTATAACATTTCAATTATTAATGAAAAATTAAATGAGGGCAAGAATGTTATTCTTGATCGATATACATATTCTAATATGGGACATCAAGGTGGGAAGTGTTTTAAAAAAGAAGAACGTCTCAATATGTATGAATGGATTGAAAATTTGGAGTTTGGTTTGCTAAACTTACCAGTTCCAGACATTTGTATTTTCCTGCACTTACCTTATGAATATGCTTTAATTCTTAAAAGCAATCGTAAAGAAAAGCCAGATGGTCATGAAAAAAGTGAAGATCATTTAAAAAATGCTGAAAATGCTTATATAGAAATCGCTAATAAATACAACTTTTATACAATCAAGTGTTATGACAATGATAATGTAAGAACTATTGAAGATATTAGTAATGACTTATATAATTATGTTATAGATAAACTAAAGCCATAATAAAATATGGCTTTTTTTCATATATATTATTAGGGGTATATATGATTAATTTAATCGCACATAGGGGTAATAACAACCACGAATATAAAGAAAATACAATAAACGCTATATTAGCATGTTTAAATGAAGATTACATTAATGGAGTAGAACTTGATGTCAGAATAACAAAAGATAAAAAAATAGTTGTGGTTCACGATTATACAATTAATCGTACTAGTAATGGAGCTGGAATTGTTAAAAATATGACTTTAAAAGAACTTCGTAAATATAATTTCGGTTCTAAAAACAAGCCGGATATGATTCCATTGTTAGATGAAGTATTAAAAAAAATAAGAAGTAGCAAGATAATTGTTGTTGAACTTAAAAATGAATTTGATAATGTTGAAGAAATTTCTAAAAGAGTTATTAAAATTGTTAAAAAATATCCTAAATTAAATATTTATCTTACTGGTTTTAGTCATAAATTAACTAGTTATATTAAAGTAAAAGAACCCCACTTAAAAATTGGGTTTGCTAATATAATTATTACAAACAAAACTATTTTTGATGATTATTATGATGCTTATTTTATTAATTACAAATTTTTTAATAATTATAAAACAGTTAAACCATTGTTTTTTTGGACTATCAATAAAGTGGAGTTTTTTAGAGAAAAAAAGAAAGTTATTAATAATAATATGTATTTTATTACAGACAAAGCATATTTATTAAAGGATATAAAAAAATCACTTTCGTGACTTTTTCTTTTTTTTATTGTGATGATGATATCCACCACTGATTGTTGTTGCATTTTCAGCTACAATCATGGCTGATGCATCTACTTCTGTAATAATATCAACAACTTCGTGTCGCTTTTTCCTTGGTGACATAATCATTAATATATAACGACCTTTATCCATACCTTCACCTTTTGAAACTGTTACAGCATATTTGTTTTCTCTTAGTTTATTAGTAATTTCATTGCCAAAATCTTCATCGGTAATAGCAGTTATCATGTTATTCCCGATAGCCATTTTTTCTTCCATAAAACCACCTACATATGATCCAAAAAATGATCCAAGGGCAAAGAAAACAATTTTTAGTGGATCTTCGGTAATATTAGTTACAACTGCTCCTGTAACAAGAACCCAAACTAAAGCAATTAAAAATTGTAAAAAAGCTCCTAATCCTTTTTGTCCATTTGCCACCACGATAAGTCTTAAAGTCCCCAAAGCATTTTCAATTACTTTAGAAATAAAAATAATTGCATACAAAGCAATATTCATTAATATCAACCTCCATTATTATTATATCAAAAAAAAGTTAGAAAAACACTAATTTTAGTGTTGGTTGTCATTAGATAAAATATAATTGTATTATAAACATTTTTTTGATATAATATAAGAGAATTAAAACATATATGATAAGGAGGAAACAATGGAAAAATATATACCAGATGTATACCAAAAGAGTATATATACTATTGATTATCCTAAATTAAAAGATCGTGGTATAGAATGCTTGCTATTTGACTTAGATAATACATTAGTTCCTGCTAGTATTAAAGTATCAAATGAAAAAATAAAAGATTTATTTAAAGAATTGAAAGAAAAGGGTTTTGATGTTTATATCTTTTCTAATAGTCCGAAATCGAGAGTTAAAGTCTTTGCTGATGAATTAAAAGTGAATTATTGTGCTTCAGCATGTAAACCATTTAAATACAAATTTGAAAAATTACTTTATGAAAACGATTATAATGTTAGCGAAGTGGCTATTATTGGAGATCAGTTATTAACTGATATTTTAGGCGGTAATTTAGTTGGGATTACGACTGTTTTAGTAAATCCTATAAGTCCGAAAGATTTTCTTTTAACGAGAATTCCTAGAACTGTTGAAAAATTAATTCTTCGAAAATTAAGAAATTATGATTTGTTCACATTAGGAAAATACTATGATTAAAAAATGTTTAGGTTGTGGAGTTGCACTACAAAACAAAAACAAAGAAGAAATTGGCTATATTACTTCTATGGATAAACATATATGTGAGCGATGTTTTAGAATCCAAAATTATAATGAATATAAAGTAGTAACAAAAGATAATGTAGAGTTTATAAATATATTGAAGGAAATAAATAAGACCAACGATTTAGTGCTGTTATTAGTTGATATATTTAATTTACCGAATAATATAGACTTGATTAAAAAAAACTTATCAAACGATATAATTTTAGTTATCACTAAATACGATTTATTAAAACCTTATTTAAAAGAAGAAAAATTATTAAAATATATTGATGGTTTAGAAATAAAGAGCATTAAAACAATAATAATTAGTAGTAATAAAAATTACAATTTTGATTTGTTAATGTCTTTTATTAATAAAAATAAAAAGAGTAAGAATGTTTATGTGGTAGGTAATACTAATGTTGGCAAATCAACAATGATTAATAAAATTATTTACAATTATACAAACAACCAAAGTAGTATTACAACGAGTATGTTACCATCAACAACATTATCAAACATTGCTATTGATATAAACGACGATTTAACAATTATAGACACACCGGGATTGTTAGAAGAAAATAATCTAATTGATTATGTCGATGTTAAGGAGTTAACTAAAATAGTACCTAAAGCGGTTATAAAACCGTTAACTTTTCAAATAAAAACACCACAAACAATAATAATTGAAAGTTTTGCAAAGTTACAATTTGAAACATCAAATGATATAACTATGTATATTTCTAATAAATTAGATGTCAAGAGAGTGTATAAAGAAACAGAAAGTAACGGAATGATGAAACAAGTTTTGGAAGTTCCTGCTAACAATGATATTGTTATTAAAGGATTAGGATTTATAAAAGTGGTAAAAGCTGCTAGGGTAGTTGTTTATACAATTGAAAATGGATTGGTTTATATAAGAAAAAGTTTAATATAAAAGAGAATAGGGGTGCAGTGATGCTAGGAAAGATAATGGGGATTGAAGGAAACACAGTTTTAGTAAAACTAGGTGTTGAATTATCAACAGTCCAAAATATTATTGGATTATATGTGATAATGAAAGATAATGATATCCAAATAGTTGGTGAAATAACAGAAATTAATAATGAGATAATTACGATTAATCTAATAGGAGAAATCATTAATAATGAGTTTGTTTTTGGGGTTATTAGAAAACCGTCGTTTTCATCGATTGTATCACTTATAAAAAAAGAAAATGTAAGTAGAATTATTGGTATAAACAATTATCAAGATCACGAACATTTATATTTAGGTAAAAGTCCAGTATATAGTGATGTTCAAATAGGAGTTAATATTAATAATTTTTTTAGTAATCACTTTGCTATATTTGGTTCTACTGGTAGTGGTAAGTCTTGTAGTGTTGCAAGAATTTTCCAAAATTTATTTGAAAAAAAGGATGCAATTGCATATCGTGCCAGTATTTTTATCTTTGATGCTTATGGAGAATATCATAGTGCCTTTAGTGACCTTCATAAAAAAAATCCCAATATTAACTTTAAAACATATACTACTAATCTACATTTTAGTGAAACTGAAGTTTTAAGAATTCCATTATGGTTACTTGATGTTGATGATTTAGCACTTCTATTAGGGGCTGATCGACATTCACAATTACCAATTATTGAAAAAGCGTTGAAACTTGTTACTATTTTTGGACAAGATGAAGAATTAGTCCTTAAACATAAAAATGATATTATTGCTAGAGCTTTACTAGATATTTTATCAAGTGGTCGTCCACCGGTTCAAATTCGTGATCAAATTATATCTATTTTAACACATTATCATACTCGTGAACTGAACTTAGAAACAGAAATTTTTCAACCAGGTTATACAAGACCGTTAAAACAATTGTTTTCAATTGATGCTTCTGGTAAAATTCGTGAAATCGAATTAATTACCAGCTTTATTGAAAGTTTATTAACTGATGATTTAGAGCTTAAATTACCTGATGGTAGTTTCCCATATAATTTAAAAGACTTAAAAGATGCATTTGATTTCGCACTTATTTCAGAGGGTGTACTAAAAAGTGACCGTATTTATGATGATTCCAATGTTCTTAAAATAAGATTGAACTCATTAATTAATGGTAGCTATAATACTTATTTTGATTATCCTGAATATGTTACTAGGCATCAATATATCAAACAATTATTAACATCACATGATGGTAAAAAAGCTCAAATAGTTAATTTTAATATTAACTATATTGATGACCGTTTAGCTAAAACTGTAACTAAAATATATTCGAAGTTATTATTCAATTATTCTAAAGAATTAGAACATAGAGCATCGTTACCGTTTCATATTATTCTTGAAGAAGCTCATAGATATGTTCAAAATGATAATGATGTTAACTTACTTGGGTATAATATATTTGAAAGAATTACTAAAGAAGGGCGTAAATACGGAGTTTTAATTGGGCTTATATCACAAAGACCTTCAGAATTATCTGAAACTACTTTATCACAATGTGGTAACTTTCTAATATTTAAAATGATTCATCCTAAGGATGTAGCTTATATTAAAGAAATGTTACCAAGTATTACTAATGAAATAATTAAAAATTTAAGAATTTTACAACCAGGAGTTTGTATGGCATTTGGATTAGGATTTAAGGTTCCATCGATGATTAAGTTTAATATGCCAAATCCAGAACCAGAAAGTAGTAGTGCTGATATTAGTAAAACATGGTTTGTTAGAAGAAAAAAAGAATCAATTCAAGAAGAATGATTCTTTTTAATTTCAATTAAATAAGGAGCTTCCTTATTATCGGTATTATAAAAATAATTTATTTTATATTCTGTTAATTTCTTCAGATATTTTTCTAGTGCCTTATGTTCTTTTAAACCTTCATTATGTCCAGGATAGACATTTATTAAAATAACACCTTTATTATTAAGTAGTGAGAGTGAACCTTTAACAGCTTTAATCGTTGATTTATGATTAGTTGTTATTGTTTTGTCACCACCTGGTATATAGCCTAAATTGAATATAATTAAACTAATTTTATTTTTATAATCACCTAATATAGATGAAATATTTTGATGATTTTCTAAAAATAATTGATAATTATTAACATTATTATTGTCTAGTAAAATTTGAGTATTATTGATTGCCGATTTTTGAATGTCAAAACCGAAAATAAGACCTTTAGTAATCAATTTAGACAAAAACAAGGTGTCATATCCATTTCCGACAGTAGCATCAACAACTAAATCATTACTTTTAATATTGTTTAAAATCAATTGTTTAGTCTTATTTAAAATGCTTTCATTAAATCCTTGATAAGTATTTCTCTTAACTAGTTCTTTATCGATTTCATTTAAAACACCAAACTTTTTAACTAGCCAATGAGGTTCAATCAAATCATCGGTATTAGGATCACCAGTGATTCTGTTAATAACAATATTGGGTTTCAATATTTCTAATTGTTCACAAACAACATTAACATATTCTTCTTTAGTTAAAACTTTAAAGTTTTTCTTTTGATATAAATTTGATAGAGGAGTGTCTCTTAAAATATGTAACATATGAATTTTAATGCCATCAATTGGTAGTTTGTTTAAATAACGAATAGTTTCTAACATCATTGACTTGTCTTCATAAGGAAGACCATTAATAATGTGAACAACGACATTTATTTTTTTATTTTTTAATTTATAAACCATTTTTTCAAAACAATCCAAAGTATGACAACGATTTATTAATTTAGAAGTTTTTTCATGAATGGTTTGTAGTCCAAGCTCAATTGTTAAAAAAGTTCGTTCGTTTAATTCCCCTAAATAGTCTAATACCTCATCACTAATGGCATCAGGTCTAGTAGCAATTGATAATCCAACGACATTATCTAATTTCAAAATAGTTTCATATTTTTCTTTTAAAACATTTAATGGGGCGTGAGTGTTAGTTCGGGCTTGAAAGTATCCAATGTATTTTGCATCTGGCCACTTTTTATGAAGGACCTTTTTTATGCTATTAAATTGAGTAATTAAATCATCGGATACATTACCAGCATAATCACCACTTCCTGATTTTGAGCAATAAATACAACCACCATGACCAACAGTGCCATCAATATTGGGACAAGAAAATCCAGCGTTTAAACTAACTTTAAATACTTTTGAATTAAACTTTTGTTTATAAAAATAATCTAAGGTGTAATATCGCTTATTATTATTGGTGTTTTCAAATAAATTCATATAGTCCTCCTTGATACTTATAATATTATAACATTTTTTTAAAAATTATGGATTTATTTAACATGTAAAGTATATCTGTTTGTTGTAATTTGATTAAAAAACCTTTTTAATATTGCAAAAACTTGATATAATTAGGATGGTGATAATATGAATAAAACTAAAATAATAGCAACCATCGGACCGGCTAGTACCGATAAAGCAGTTATTGAAGAACTGATGCTAAATGGAATGGATGTTGCGAGACTTAACTTAAGTCATGCTGATTATCCATTTTGCATGGATATCATTTCTAAAGTTAATGAATTAAATAAAAAATTAGATTTAAATGTTGCTATTATGTTAGATACTGAAGGACCAGAAATAAGAACCGGAGAATTTGTTAATGGGGAAGCTTATTTACTTGCTGGAGAACAAATAAAAATATATCGTGAAGATGTTATTGGAGATAAAAATGGTTTTTCAATTTCTATTCCTAAAGTGATTGATAATGTTAAACATAACACAATAATCAAATTAGATGATGGAAAAATAGAATTAAAAGTTATTGAAAAAAGATCAGATTATTTATTGTGTGAGGTTGTAAATAGTGGAGTAATTAGTAATTACAAAAGCGTTAATGTTGATTGTCCTAAAAAGGATATTCCATTTCTTAATAAAAAGGACCGTGAGGATATTAAATTTGCCAATATGATGAATGTTGATTTTTTAGCACTTTCTTTTGTTTCAAGTGGAGACGACATACTAGAGATTAATGATTTGTTAATCGCTTTAGATAATGATCATATCGAAATAATTGCTAAAATAGAAAATGAACAAGCAATAGAGGAAATTGATGAGATAATCCGTGTGAGTGATGGTGTGATGATTGCTCGAGGTGATTTAGGTGTTGAACTTCCCCTAGAAAGAATTCCAGGTGTTCAAAAAATGATTATAAATAAATGTCATTTAGCTGGAAAAATCAGTATTGTTGCAACGGAAATGTTATCTTCGATGGAAACAACAATGCGTCCAACGAGGGCCGAAGTTAGTGATATTGCTAATGCGGTTATTGATGGTGTTGATTCAGTAATGCTTAGTGGAGAAACAACAATCGGAGCTCATCCTGTACTCGCTCTTCAAACAATGGAGAAAGTTATTAAATCAGCAGAGGAAGATATTGATTATGTTGAATTATTGTATAAAGCAATGCGTACTGAAAAACAGGATACAACTGGTCTAATTGCACATAGTGTAGTTGATTGTGCAAATCGATTAAGTGCGAAAACGATCGTTGCTCCAACAATGAGTGGATATACTGCTAAAAAGTTAAGTCGTTTTAGACCATCTTGTCCAATACTGGCAATGGCTCCAACATCAGAAGTTGCAAAAAGTTTAGCACTCAATTTTGGTGTGAAAGCTATTACTATTGGTGAGTTAAATTCTTTTGATAAAATACTTAAAATATCAAAGAAGAAAGCAGTAGAACATTTAAATTTAGAAGAAAATGATAAAATAATTGTAACTGGCGGCTACCCCTTAAAAGAAGTCAAACATACCAATTTTATGAAAATAGAAGAAATATAAAAGAATAAAGGTGATTCAATGTATAAATTAGGTGAACAATTTCAAGTTGATTATGAATTTGCTAAATCAGATGAAAAGAGTATTATTCAGGGCAAAAAATTTCGTATAACTGTTTTGACAGAACGATTAATTAGACTTGAATATAACGAAGATGGCATTTTTGAAGACCGACCAACTAAATTAGTGTGGAATCGTAATTTTGATGTTCCTGAATTTCAATTAAAAGATGATGAAAAGTATTTAGAATTATCAACTAAATATTTTAAAGTCTTTTATATTAAAGAACGAAAATTTTATGGTGGAAGATTAAACCCAACATCTAATTTGAAAGTTGAATTATTAAATAGTGATCGCTACTGGTATTATGGTCATCCAGAAGTTAGAAATCTTGGTGCTCCTAAAAATCGTTTAACTAATAAACGTGGTAAATATGATTTTGAGCGAGGATTATATTCTGTTGAAGGTTTTGCTAGTATTGATGATAGTAATACAAAAATAATTAGTGAAAATGGAGTAATTACTGATAAAACAACAAAAAGTATTGATGTATACTTATTTATGTATTTAAATGATTATCAATTATGTTTACAAGACTATTTTAAGTTAACTGGGTTTCCAGCACTATTGCCTAGATACGCTTTAGGTAACTGGTGGAGTAGAAACAAAGATTATGATGATTATAAACTTAAAGATTTAGTTGATGAATTTTCAAATAAGGAGATACCTATCTCGATTATTCTTTTAAATGAGGAATGGCATTTAAATAATTATGAAAAAGAAAAAGGCTTAAAAACCGGATTTACCTTTAATAAAGAAAAGTTTAAGGAACCATATGGCATGATTTCTTATTTACATTCCAAAGGTATTAGGGTAGGTCTTAATGTTAATCCTACTCAAGGTTTATATCCTTATGAAGAATATTTCTTGAATGCTAAAAAACATTTAGATGCAAATGAAAAAGGAATCATTCCATTTAATGCTCTAGATCCAAAATTTATCGATGTTTATTTAAAAATGATGATTCATCCCCTTGATGCTTTAGAAGTTGATTTTTATTGGTTAGATACTAATCCTAATATTAATAAACTAAATACATTTATTTTAAATCATTATCATTTTTATGATATGAAAAGAAATTATAAACGTCGTCCAATGATTTTATCTAATAATGCTGGAGTTGCAGCACATAGATATCCTGTTTTATATTCTGGAAAAACATTAGTTGATTGGAAAACATTAAAACAAACTCCATTTTTTAATTCAAGTGCTTCCAATATTGGAGTTTCTTGGTGGAGTCATGATATTGGTGGATATTATAAAGGGATTGAAGATAATGAATTATATATTAGGTTTGTTCAACTTGGAGTTTTCAGTCCAATCTTAAAATTTGGCAGTGATAAAGGAAAATATTATAAGAGGGAACCTTGGAGATGGAGTATTAAAACATATGCGATTGTCAAAGATTATTTAAAATTAAGACATCGTTTAATTCCATATTTATATTCAGAAGCATATAAATATCATAAAGAAGGGGTTCCTTTAATTGAACCAATCTATTACCGTTATAAAGAGATGTATGATGATGTTTTATATCGTAATCAATATTATTTTGGAAATGGGTTTTTCATTTCTCCGATTATTACAAAAAAGAATTATATAATGAACCGTGTTATTCATAAATTTTATATTCCAGATGGAGTATGGTACGACTTTGTAACTGGTAAAAAATTTCCGGGTGGCAGAACGTATGTATCGTTCTTTAGAGATCAAGATTATCCTGTTTTTGTAAAAGCGGGTTCAATCATTCCTTTGAGTAATGATGATAATCTTTTTGATACAACTCCGCCAACTAATTTAGAAATACAAGTTTTCCCAGGTCGAAGTAACTTATATCAATTATATGAAGATGATGGTATGAGTGATTTATATAATAAGGGATTTTTTATAAAAACAAATATCGATTATAATTATTTGCCAAATAACTATACGGTTATTGTTCGTGCTATGGAAGGTAAAAGTGGTATAATACCAAAACATAGAAACTATAAAATAGTTTTTAGAAATACGAAACAAGCCGATGAAGTAATTACTTATATTAATGATCAAGAAATAAAAAATAAACACTATACTTCTGGACCAGATTTTATAGTAGAAGTCAGTAATGTTTCAACAATTGGTCAATTAACGGTGAATTGTAAAGGAAAAGATATTGAAATTGATGCAGTAAGGTTAATTAATGATGATATTGAAGGAATTATTTCGGATTTAACAATTGAAACAGAAATGAAAGAAAAAATTGATGCTGTAATCTTTAGTGAATTGCCAATGAAGAAGAAAAGAATTGCAGTTAGAAGATTACGTAATAAAGGTTTAAAACCAAAATTTATTCGATTATTTCTAAAACTACTTGAATATATCGAACAAGTATAATATAATAAATGCATATTAAAAAAAACATTGAAAAAGCGTAGTAACAATTTATTTATTTATTAGAGAAAAAGTGGTTGGTGAAAACTTTAAATAAATGGTTGTGAATTTACTTTGGAGTTCCGTATGGCGTCTAATTTGCGTTAAAAATTAAAGTGCATAAAATATTATGAATTAAGGTGGTACCGCGAATTTTCGTCCTTAAATTATAATGTTTTTTTTATAGGAGGAAAAGTATGGTTGAATTAATAACGTTTTTAGGATCATTTTTAATTGTTTACTTGTTTTATTTATTATTTGTTATCTTAAGAAAGAAGAACAAGGATAAATTAAAAAAAGGAATTGAGCTTAGATATTTAAAAGTAAAATATAATATTGATGTAAAAGATTTGGATATAAAAAAAATAAGCCATGTTATCGCACTGGCTAATTCATTTATAATTGCAACAACGGTTACAATTATTAGTTTTATTGATAATCTAATATTAATGATGGTTGTTGGTTTCATTATCCTCATGATTTTAGAATTAATAACTTATCACTTTATTGGAACACACTATCAACAAAAGAAACGAGGCAAAAAAAATGTATGATTTTAGAAAAATAGAAAATAAATGGCAACAATTTTGGAATAAACAAAATACTTTTAATGCTAGTAATGATTCAAAAAAATCAAAATACTATGTTTTAATTGAGTTTCCTTATCCATCTGGTGTTGGTCTTCATGTTGGTCATGTTCGTAGTTATACAGCATTAGATGCTTTAGCACGTAAACGACGTTTAGAAGGATATAATGTTTTATTTCCAATTGGTTGGGATGCTTTTGGATTGCCAGCAGAACAATATGCTATTAAAAATAAAATTCATCCAAAAGAAGCTGTAAAAGAAAATATTAAGACATTTAAAAAGCAAATTCAAGAATTAGGTATTTCTTTTGATTGGAATCGTGAATTTTCAACAACAGATCCAGAATATTATAAATGGACACAATGGCAATTTTTAAAGTTTTATGAGCATGGATTGGCTTATAAAACAAAAAAGGATATTAACTGGTGCCCAAGTTGTAAAATTGGTCTATCTAATGAAGAATCAAGTGGTGGAGTTTGTGAGCGATGTGGTAATTCAGTTGTTCAAAAAGAAAAAGAACAATGGATGCTAAAGATGAGTGAGTATGCAGAACCGTTACTTAAAGGACTTGATGATACTGATTTTCAAGAAAAGATTAAAACAGCACAAGTAAATTGGATTGGTAAAAGCATAGGTGCAAACATTAAATTTAAACTTGATGGAATAGAAGAAATCCTTGTTGTCTTTACTACTCGCCCAGACACTTTATATGGAGTTACTTTTATGGTGATTTCACCAGAACATCCGATTTTAGAAACATTGAAATCTAAAATTAAAAATTATGATGAAATAATTAATTATCAAAATCAAAGTAAAAATAAAACGGATTTTGAAAGAGCAGAATTAAACAAGGATAAAACAGGAGTTAAACTTGATGGAATATATGCAATTAATCCAGCTAATCAACAACAAATTGAAATCTGGGTTGGTGACTATGTATTAATGAATTATGGAACAGGGGCGATTATGTCAGTTCCTGCTCATGATGATCGTGATTACGAATTTGCTAAAAAGTTTAACATTCCGATTGTTGAGGTAATTGAAGGTGGAGATATAACAAAAGAAGCTTATAAGGGAGAAGGACCACTTGTTAATTCTGGTATTCTTAATGGAATAAACACTAAAAATGAAGCTATTAACACTATGATTGAATATTTAGAAAAACAAAATTTAGCTGTTAGACAAACAAATTATAAATTACAAGATTGGGTTTTCTCGCGTCAAAGATTTTGGGGTGAACCAATTCCTATGATCCATTGTGATGACTGTGGATGGGTTCCTGTTCCAACTAGTGAATTACCAGTATTGCTTCCTGATGTTGTTAATTATGAGCCAACGGATAATGGTGAATCTCCGCTAGCAGCAATTGAAGATTGGGTTTCTACGAAATGTCCAAAATGTGGTGGAAGTGCTAGAAGAGAAACAGATACCATGCCAAACTGGGCGGGTTCTAGTTGGTATTGGTTAAGATATATGGATCCGTTCAATGACAAGGAATTCGCGTCAAACGAAGCTCTTAATTATTGGGGGCAAGTTGACTGGTATAATGGTGGAATGGAACATGCTACTCGTCATTTATTATATGCCAGATTTTGGAATCAATTTTTACATAACATTGATTTAGTGCCAAACTCAGAACCGTTTAAAATAAGAGCAGCACACGGAATGATATTGGGTGCTAATGGTGAGAAGATGAGTAAAAGCAAAGGTAATGTTATAAATCCAAATGATATTGTAAATGAATTAGGAGCTGACGCCTTAAGAACTTATGAGATGTTTATTGGAGATTATGAAAAAGAAGCTGCTTGGAGTACAAACGGATTAAAAGGTTGTAAGAGATTTTTAGATAGAGTATGGCGACTGCAAGAACACATTAATGATAAAAGTGGTTATACGTTAGAAGGATTAGTACACAAAACAATCAAAAAGGTAACAAATGATATTGAAAACATGAAATATAATACTGCGATTGCTGCTTTGATGATTATGTTAAATGAGTATGAAAAGCAAGATACAATTACAAAACAAGATTTACTAATCTTAATAACTTTGTTAAATCCTATTGCACCTCATATTACAGAAGAAATAAACGAATTAAATAATTTGAATGGCCCATTATGTGATTCTACTTGGCCAACTTATGATGATGCTAAAACTATTGATGAAGAATATGAACTGATAGTTCAGGTAAATGGAAAAGTTCGTGGCAAAGAAACAATCGCAACTTCATCATCAAAAGAAGAGATGGAAGAAATTGCTATGAATATTGAAAATGTAAAAAGACATATTGATGGTAAAAAAATAATCAAGCTAATTACGATACCTAAAAAAATGGTTAATATAGTTGTAAAATAAACCCTCGGGTTTATTTTTTATGGGTTTTTTGTTATAATTACAAGGAGGTAATAATATGGATTTATATAAATATGAAAAAGAATTATATAGAATTGGAAAAACTCATATTGGTGGTGTTGATGAAGTGGGGAGAGGTCCATTAATTGGACCGGTGGTTGCTGCTTGTGTTGTACTTCCTAAAAACTTTTTCCTGGATGGGTTAACTGATTCTAAAAAACTAAGTGAGAAAAAGCGTGATTTGTTTTATTCTTATATTTTAGAACACTGTACTGCTTATGGAGTAGGTATAGTTGAACCAGAAGAAATTGATGAGATAAATATTTATGAAGCATCTAAAAAAGCAATGATAAAAGCAATTGATGAGGTTAAAACAAAAATTACCATGGATCATGTTTTAATTGATGCAATGAAACTGGATATTGATATTTCATCAACTTCAATAATTAAAGGAGATGCCAATAGCATTAGTATTGCCGCTGCTAGTGTTGTTGCAAAAGTTATTCGTGATAAAATGATGTATGATTTGGATAAAAAGTATCCAATGTATGAATTTTGTAACCATAAGGGATACCCTACTAAAAAACATTTAGAAGCAATAAATAAATATGGTTTAATTGAAGGTTATAGAAAAACATATGGACCAGTAAAGGAGGTTCTAAATGGAAATAAATAAAGTTATTGTTGGTTATTTACAAACCAATTGTTATGTATTATTTAAAAACAATAGTTGTTTAATTATTGATCCGGGTGCTGAAGAAGATAAAATAATTAAAACTATTAGTGATAAATTAGTTGTAGGAATTTTAATAACTCATTATCATCCAGATCATATTGGATCATTAGAAGTACTAAAAGATAAATATAAATGTAAGGTATATGATAAATCTAATTTAGACGAAAAGAATTATCAAATAAGTGATTTTAATTTTGATGTTATATACACGCCAGGTCATAAGAGCGATTCATTAACTTATAATTTTAGTAATAAATATTTATTTACTGGCGATTTTTTATTTAAGGAGACAGTTGGAAGATATGATTTACCGACTGGAGACTTCAATATATTAATGGATAGTTTAAAGAAAATAAAAACATTAAATTCATCAATTAAAATATATCCAGGTCATGGTGAAGATACCACTTTAGATCATGAAATTAAATATAATCCTTTCTTAAACCGTTATTAACGGTTTTTCTTTACCATAATTTCCCACAAAAATAAAGAATTACTCCCACAATATTTTAGTAAACTTAATATACAAGGTGGTGATAGATGATAAGAAAGATAATAATTTAAAACCAAAATGATAACACTCCTAGAAGGAAGGATGTGATAAATGAGTGGAAAAAAAATAGCGCAAATGCTATACTAATATTGAGGTGTAAATATGTATAAGATTTGTTTAGTAGAGGATGAAAAAGATCTTAATGATCTGATAGTTTCCTATTTAAAACGCGAAAACTATGAAGTGGTTAACTTTTATAACGGAGAGAGCGCGATTGATTATGTAGGACAACCAGTTCATTTATGGATTTTAGATATTATGTTAGGTGATACGATAAGCGGTTATGATATTATAAAAAAAATTAGGGAACTTGACCCTGAAGTTCCAGTTATTTTTACATCAGCACGTGATCAGGATTTAGATAAAATTATTGGTTTAGAACTTGGTAGTGATGATTATGTAACAAAACCATATTCACCTAAAGAGTTGGTATTAAGAATTAATAGGATTATAAAAAGAGTTTATACACAAGTAACTTCGATAATCAAATATGAAAATTATGAAATTGATATTAATAAACGATTAGTATTGTTTGAAGAAAAAGAATTAAGTTTAACTTCATTAGAGTTTGAATTATTGCTTATTTTTGTAAAAAACATTAATAAATCATTTAGTCGTGAGGAATTAATTAAACTTGTTTGGAGCGATGATTATTTTGGTAGTGATCGTGTAGTAGATGATCTTGTTAGAAGAGTTCGAAAAAAAATGCCTCAAATAAAAATTAAAACTATTTATGGATTTGGATACAGATTAGTATGAGAGTTTTAAAAAATAATTTGATTAATCAATTAATATCGATTGGGATTATTATCTTTGGGATTATCTTTATAAGTATAGGGGTAATATTACCGAAGACGATGTTGCCCATTTACGAAAAAAATATATATAACTATTTAAAGCAACCACTTGCTCTAATGAGCTTTGATCCTAACACTAATGTGGTAGCAGATGATGTTGCATATATTTGTATTCACGATTCTAAATTTGTATATATTTCTAATAATTTAGAAGAAATAATACCAGCAAAACCTAAACAAATTATAGATAATATAAATTCGGAATATGGTAAGTTTAGTTATCTTGGAAGAACATATTACTACTTTTCCTCTGTTAGTGATAATGTTATCAAGATATCAATTACCAACAATACATACATCTTACAAATGCAACAAGATGTAGTATACACAGTATTTCCCTTACTGCTGATAACTTTTTTAGTTATAACAAGCTTAATGATTTTTTGGGCTAGTAATCTAGTCCTTAAAATCAAACACTTGAAAGAAAAAATTGATAATATCGATAATAATGAATACATTGATAATTTTAGGTTCAAGGAAGACGATGAACTAAGTGCCTTATCTCATGCTATTGATGAAATGCACTTCACATTAAACGAACAAGAAGAATATAAAAATCAAATGTATCAAAATATATCGCATGATTTTAAAACTCCTCTTACAGTAATAAAATCATATATTGAAGCAATTGAAGACGGTGTCCAAGACACTAAAAGTGGTAGTGTAATAATAAAAGAACAATTAGAAAAATTAGAAAATAAAGTTGAATCACTACTTTACTTAAATAAGTTAAGTTACATTAAAGATAACAATGAATTTAAAAAAGGTATTGTTGATGTAACAACTATAATAAATACTTCAATTGAAAAGTTTAAGTTTGAGCGACCTGATATTAAGTGGGAAGTTAAAATTGGTGATAATAAAACTAATTTTAAAGGGACCTATGATATGTGGGAAGCAATAATTGATAATATGCTCCAAAATTTTATGAGATATGCCGATAAAGAAATAAAAATAACCATTAAAAATAATAAGATATCATTCTATAATGATGGTCCTAATATTGATGTAAATATATTGTCTGATTTATTCACCCCTTACAAAAAAGGAATAAAAGGACAGTTTGGTTTGGGACTATCAATAATAAAGAAAACTTTATATATTGTTGGTTATGAAATAACGGTTGAAAACGTCAAAAAAGGAGTAGTATTTAATATACTTTAAAGAGATTGTCTAATCAAAGACAATCTTTTGTTGTGAATTAAGATAATACCTAGACATTATGGTTGCTTTTTTATATAATAAATATAGGAATAGAGGTGTAATATGAAAACTATAAAAATTGTTAGTTGTTTGTTAATTTGTATATTAATTTCTGGTTGTGGTAATTCAAAAACAAAGAGTCAAGCTGAACAAAAAAATGATTATATTGAACAAATTACTACATTAACCCAAAAAATTGTTGAATTATCTAATGAGAATGCTAAACTTACTGAAGAACTTTCAAATGAAGAGTTAGATTCAACAGTGTCAGGAGATTGTGCATTTACAAGAACCTATAATGTTGTGGATATTATGAAATACCAAACAAGTGACAATGACTCAAAATTTATTATTTTGGATCAATTTCAATCAGTTGAACCATTTGTTGTAAATTTAAAAAATGATCAAGCAGCCATCTTAACAAAGGGTGATAACTTTGAATTTTCTTTTAGTGGCGAAAAAAAATATCATAAAAGTGAATATACCAATTTATTTAAAAATTTTAAATTAGACAATATTAAACAAACTGATAAAATTGGTTTAGATCAAGTGCAAGATTCCTGTCGGTAGTTAGATATGAAAAAAATCATTGGCGTAAACAAACCAAAAGAAGAACAACAAAAATGCTTGAAAAAAATATTATTAAAAAGCAAAAAAATAAAGTATGTATTAGAAACTCTCGAAAAATATGGACTTAAAAATTATTATGTAGCAGCAGGGTGTATTAATCAAACAGTTTTTAATTATTACCATGACTTTGATTTAGATTATGGTATTAAGGATATTGATATTGTATACTTTGATGAAGATCTTAGCTACGAAGCAGAAGATAAAATTATTAAGGAGATAACATTACTATTTGATGACAATCTATTTGATGTGGATATCAAAAATCAGGCAAGAGTGCATTTGTGGTATGAGAATAAGTTTGGTTTTGAAATAAAACCTTATACAAGTGTTGAAGATGCTATTAGCAAATGGGGAGCAACTGTTACATGTATTGGTGTAAGAATGGAAGAAAGCGAAATAATTGTTTATTCTGCTTATGGCTTAGATGATTTATTTAATTTAATTATAAGACCAGTAAAAGAACATTTTTCTAAAGAACAATATAAAATAAAAACTAAAAAATGGCAAGATACTTGGCCATTATTGAAAGTCATTCCATGGGATTAAAAAAAAGATGATCAGATCATCTTTTTTTATACATATGTTTAATGATAATATAACTTTTTATAAAAGTTATTGCTTATGTCTTTTAAAGTAATTTTCTATATTTTTTTTAGTTTGATAATTAATTTTCTTATTTTCAGGTTTCATAATTAAAAATTCTATTATGTTAGTAATAACAATAACAAAAATAATTGAGTTATTGTATCCAGTAAAATGGAAAAGTAATGTATTAGTAATACTAGAAATAATTAAAAAGGGAATAAAGATATCTTGTTTAGTAAGTTCATTTGATTTACTTATTGGTCTGAAAACACCCCATAGAAGCGCTAAATAATTAATAACAGGTATTATCAGTATGCTAAAACTATAAATGCTTACAGGACCGATTTTGCTCATGGTATGAGGTAACCACATAAAAATCATGTATTTTCCAACATATTTTAAACTTTTAAAACCATTTTTCATATTAATCACCTCATCCAACCTTTTAAAAAATAACCCAAGTAATCATTTGTTACGAGGGTTATTATTAAATTCTTATGGAGCGGATGATGAGAATCGAACTCACGTAGTCAGCTTGGAAGGCTGAGGTTCTACCATTAAACTACATCCGCATTTAAGTAGGCAATTATAATTATAGAGATTGTTCAGTAAAAAGTCAATAGTTTTATTAATTTTTTTTTTAAAACTTAATACTTTTAAACTTAATATTAATATTCTAAACCTTATTAATAAACATATAATATAATGTAGAAAAGGGAGGAGTAATACACATGGAAACACTTAAAGTTTCATCCAAATCAAATCCAAATGCAGTTGCCGGAGCATTAGCTAATGTTTTTAGAGAAAAGGGAACCGTTGAAATACAGGCTATTGGTGCGGGAGCTCTTAACCAAGCAATTAAAGCAATTGCTATTGCTAGAGGATTTGTTGCACCAAGTGGTAAAAATTTAGTATGTATTCCAGCGTTTACAGATGTTATTATTGATGGTGAAGAACGTACTGCTATCAAATTAATTGTAGAAGCAAAATAATACCCGAAAGGGTATTTTTGTTTATAATATTGATTAAATATGTTATAATATAAGTATAATGTAGGAGGTAAGTGATGAAAAAAATTTTTACTTTAATAATATTGATCTGTGTATTTACTGTAACAGGATGTAGTTTAGTTAGGTCTAAGACTTTAAAGTATCAAGAAGTAATTGAAGATTATGGTAGGGATTATTATGAAAAGTATCAAAAGGGTATTTCTACTTTAAATTCTTTTGAAGTTACAATAGAGCTTTTAAAAAATGCTAATGCACAAGGTTCAAATTATGATTTAACAAAATTGGATAAATGTAGTGATAGCAGTAAGATATCATTTACAATAAATGAAGATACTAAAGAAATCCAAACAGTTAATTTTGAAATGAATTGCCAAACTAAGTAAAAACTTAGTTTTTTTATTGAAACAAAAAGTTAATTATCAGTTTTAATGAAACCATAGACAGAATTGATTTATGTGTAAGTAATGAAAATAAATTATAGAAAATGACTGATTTGATTTTCCTAATTTAGTTCGTTATATTAGTTTTGGAAAGGAGGAATTAGATGCTTAATCAAACGGTCATAGTAGGTAGATTAGTAAGAGAACCAGAACTTAGAGAAACAGAAAATGGAACTAAAGTAACGAATATTACTTTAGCTGTACCTCGTAGTTATAAAAATACGGATGGTGAATATGAAACAGATTTTATTTCGTGTGTATTATGGAAAGGTATTGCAGAAAATACTGTTGAATATGTTAAGAAAGGTGATTTATTAGGTGTTAAGGGTAGATTACAAACAAGAAGTTTTCAAGTTGATGATAGTTCTAAAAAACAAGTAACCGAAGTTATTGCTGAAAAAGTAACCTTTTTATCTAGTAAAGACAAATCATAAATTATGTTTTTAGTTGTGATTATTAAAAAAAGATAAACCATAGTTTATCTTTTTTCTTCACTTCTTTTTTCAAATTCTTCATAAAACAAATCATCGGGTTTGAGATTAAAAATATTAGCCATTTTTACAGCCATATCGTATGATAATCTACGCTTGTTATTTTCTAGTTGCCAATAATATGTTTTACTAATATTTAAAATATTAGCCATTTCTCGAAAAGTAAGATTTTTCTTTTCTCTTTGTTGTTGTAATTTATTCATATTATCACCACCACTTCTATTATAGGTTAACTACAAGTTAAATTCAAGTGTATTAGTTACTTTCTAGTTAACTTTATTGTAATGTTGTCAATAATTGTTATAATGGTATTAACAAATAGATAACAGGTGATTAAAATGATTATTGGTGAAAGAATAAGAGTCGCGCGTCAAAACAAAGGTTTATCCCAAGAAGAATTTGGCAAACTAATTGGTGTTTCTAAAGTTTCTGTAAGTGGTTACGAAGCTGGAATAAGAATACCTAGTTTAAAAAATTTGATTCAAATAGTAAATATTTTAGAAATAGATTTTGACTATGTTTTAGGTCGAGAAATAACTACTATATCCGATAGTGATATTGAATACCAAGTTAAGCTTGCTAAAGATGATATAAACATTATAAAAGAATTAAGAAAACATCCTGTTTTATATAATAAAATAATTAATGCTCCACAACGAACTATCGAATTAATCAGCAGGAGAATGACAAATTAAGATTTATCTTAATTTTTTTTAATATTGTGCTATAATTAAGATAGGTGATAGAATGAATATAATAGATATCATTACTAAAAAAAGAAATGGTTTAGAATTAACAAAAGAGGAATTAGAATTTGCAATTAAAGGTTTCATTGACGGCATTATTAAAGATTATCAAATGAGTTCTTTATTAATGGCTATTACGATTAATGGAATGAGCGACGATGAAACAATTAATCTTACTAATATTATGCTTAATAGTGGTGAAGTTATTGATTTATCAATGATTAATAATGTGGTTGTTGACAAACATTCTACTGGTGGTGTTGGTGATAAGACAACCCTTGTTTTAGGGCCGCTTGTTGCATCATGTGGGGTAGCTATTGCTAAAATGAGTGGGCGTGGACTCGGACATACAGGAGGAACAATTGATAAATTAGAAGCTATTAAAAATTTTCAAGTAGATATTGATAATGATTCTTTTATAAAACAAGTAAATGAAATTAACTTAGCGGTTATCAGCCAAAAAGGTAATTTGGTGCCAGCCGATAAATTAGTCTACGCTTTACGTGATGTAACAGGAACTACTTCATCAATTCCTTTAATTGCTTCAAGCATTATGAGTAAAAAATTAGCCAGTGGTGCTGATAAAATTGTGCTTGATGTTAAAGTTGGTAATGGGGCTTTGCTTGATAATATTGAAGATGCTAAAAAACTTGCAACTTTAATGGTTAAGATTGGAAAGCAAAATAACAAAGAAACAATTTGTGTATTAACTAATATGAATGAACCACTTGGAAGAGCTGTTGGTAATGGGTTAGAGGTTATTGAAAGCATTAATTTTTTAAAAGGCAATGCGCCTGAAGACTTATATACTTTAACAACATCTTTAGCAGCAATTATGGTTAGTATTGGTAAAAATCAGGATATAAAAACATCTTTGAGCGAAGTTGTTAAAAACCTTGAAAATGGTAAAGCATATCAAAAGTTTTTGGATATGGTTAAATATCAAGGTGGCGATATTAATGAAATTGTTATTTCTTCAAAAGTACACTCAATAAGAAGCAACAAAGCTGGATTTATTAATAAAATAGATTCTCTAAAGGTTGGTAATTTAGTTAAGCAACTAGGTGGAGGGCGAGTTAATAAAGATGATATTATTGATTTAGGAGTTGGTTTTGTCCTAAATAAAAAAGTTGGCGATTATGTGCTTGAGAATGAAGAATTATTAAAAGTGTATTATGGTAAGGGTGACATTAAAGTAAATGATATTTTAAATTGTTTTGAGATTGATGTTGTAGCAGTTGATAAATCACCACTTATATATGAGATTATAAAATGAGTATATTTGTATTAGCATCCCTAAGTTCATTGATAATAGACATTTTAAAATCATTCTTACCAATAATTATATTGTTACTTATTGGTACAGCAATAACTATTATTTATAGATATATTAAATATGGACCATCAATTTTTTCTGAATTAAAAAGTAAAAGTATTTATAATTATCAACAACAAATAATTGCCAATAATATTAATAAAATAGAAGGAAAAAGAAAAATTATTCCTTTATCTGGTTTTAATTCTGATCTATTAGTTATTGATGAATTTGGTATCTATTTAATTATTTATTGCGATCATGCTGGAACTTTAACGGGTTCAATGATTCATGATAAATTAAGTTTAAAAAAAGCGGATAGAGTATATAATTCTATAACTAATCCTTATTTACAATTATTTCAAGATGAATCTAAAATAAAGGAGATAATTGGTGAAGAAGAAATAAAAAAAATAATTATTTTTGATAATAATTGTAATGTTCAAGTAGATGATATAAGTGGAGTTGAATCAGTTTTCTTTCGCAACTTTTATCATACAATAAGAAAAAAACTAAAAAATAATCATCAAAGACAAATAGATATCGATAATTTTTACCATAAAATAATTGAATATATGGAACAAAGTAAAGAAGACATTGCTAAAAACAAATAAATAGCTTATAATATAAGAGGAGAGTGATAAATATGTTATACCCATCAATTGACAAATTACTTAATCAAATCGGGTCAAAATATTTATTAGTTAATGTTGTCTCAAAAAGAGCTAGAGAAATGCGAGAAACTGGGCATTATCAAATGTTAGAAAAAGATTATAAATCTCAAAAAAATATTGGTAAAGCTTTAGAAGAAACTGCCAACAACCTAATAAAAGTAAACAACAAATCCGAAGAATAAGAGGGGAACACTTTATAAATAGTGTTTTTTTATTGCAAAACAAACAAATGTTTGCTACAATATTTTTGGGTGATGATATGCGTATTGAAAAAATAAAAAAATTAAATAGCGGGAAATATAAAATTGTTATTGAAGGTGATGAAGATTTAATTACTTATGATGATGTAATATTAAAAAATAATTTGCTTACTACTAATAAATTAGACAAGAAATTATTGCTAAAGATTAGTGTTGATACGGAATATTATAGTACTTATAGTAAGGTGATTAATTATATTCAAACAAGACTTAGAAGCGAAAAAGAGATCGATGTTTATTTGGAAAAATTTCAAATAAGTAATGATGAAAAAATAAAAATCAAAAACGATTTGAAAAAAAGTGGATATATAAATAACATTAACTTTGCTAGAGCTTATATCGGAGATAAAATGAATTTAAGTAATGAAGGGCCAAATAAAATTAGAAACGGATTGGCGAGTCATGACATTGATGATGCGACAATTGAGTTATTAATTAGTGAGATTGCTGAAAGTGATGTTTATGATAAATTATATCGTTTGATTAATAAAAAAATAATTGGCAATCATAAGCATTCTAAATACCAATTAAGAGAAAAAATAATAAATAATTTTATGGGATTAGGTTATGATGTTAGTCTTATATGTCAAATATTTGAAGACTTATATATAGAAGATAGCGACATTTTAAACAATGAATATAATAAAATATATAATAATTTAAGAAAAAAATATCAAGATGATGAATTATATTTTAAGATAAGACAAAAACTATATCAAAAGGGATATAAGAAAGATGAGATAAATGAAATTATTAATAAAAATATAGCATGAAAAAACATATGAAATTAATCATATGTCTTTTTTATTTTTTAGCATCTAAAGCTTTAACATTTAAGTCGTATATACCTTTGATTTCTTTATCAAAAATATCTAAGTTATATTTTTTTCTAACTTCGGTCCATGCTATTTGGCCAGACTCTTGTGATTCATTAATTTTATTTTGAACTAATGTATCAATTATTGTATCTTTTGCATCTTTAAGTTCTGGTTTTGCTTTTTGTTCAACTTTTAAAATAATATGATAACCAAATTGAGTTTCAACTGGTGTTTTAGTATATTTACCTTTTTCAAGTTTAGTAGAAGCTTCATAAAACTCTTTAACGTGGTCATCTTTGTTAACGTCTTTAATTAGTCCACCATCTTCTTTACTTCCGGTATCATCAGAATGTTCTTTAACTAAATCTTCAAACTTTTTGCCATCGTCTAATTGCTTAATCAAGTCTTTAGCTTTATTTAAAGCATTTTTTTTAGCTTCTTCTTGTTCTTTTGTATCAGTCTTTTCTTCAGGTATAATTAAGATATGACGAACATCCATTTCACCATAAACGTCCTCATTGTAATATTTTTCTATTTCATCTTCAGTTAACAAACTTTTATAATAGTTTTCAACAATTTTAGTTTTCTTATATTCTAATATTAGATCTTTTAAGAATTCTGCTTCACTAAGATATCCTGAACTTCTTAAAGCTGCTTCAAAATCTTGTCCTTGAGATTGGAAATTGAATTTGATACTCTCTAATTGAGATTCAGCACTTTCAGTAGCATCTTCATCAGTTGCTATTTCTTTATTAGCGATAAAATCATCAATTGTATTAATCAATGCTGCAGTTCCGTATTGCTTTTTAAGTTTGTTATAAACCTCTTCAGCGGTTATTTCCTTTCCATCTATTTTAGCTACCAAATCTTGACCATTAGATAGTTTGGGAACTGTATTACAACCTGTTAACACAAGCATACTAGCAATAAGTACTAATCCCATTACTTTCTTTTTCATATCATTAACTCCTTTCATACACAATTATAATAATATCAAAAAAAACCAAAAAAAACAATAATTTAGGGAAAGTAATCACATAAATGTAAAATTCCCATAAAATAATGTGAAAAGAGAAAAAGGAGGCATGATTATATGTGTAATACTGGTGTATCTGGTGCTGCTATCGTTTTAGTATTATTTATTCTGCTAATTATCATACTTGGGGCGTATATATAAAAAATATGATTGGAGGTGCTTTTAATGCCTTGTCAAGAAAATTGTCAACCTGTACCACATCATAATTGTAGTTATATAGTTATTATTGTATTATATATTTTACTTGCAATTATCCTAGGTTCAGTTATGTGTTACTAATAAAAAGAGGGAAAAAACCTCTTTTTATTCTTTTTGTTAAAAAAAGCATTAAAAGACTTTACAAAAGTATATTTAAAGGGTAAAATAGTGGTGTACAGTGGTAGTAAGTGGTTAAAAGTGGGTGATTTTATGTTTATGGGAGAGTTTCATCATAGTATTGATGACAAGGGAAGATTAATAATTCCTTCTAAAGTTCGTTATGAATTGGGGGAAAAATTTATTATTACCCGTGGTCTTGATAACTGTTTATTTATATATCCTATGAATGAATGGAATAACATTATAACCAAATATCGTGAATTACCTAATACGAAAGATGCTAGAAATTTTATGCGATTTTTCCTATCAGGAGCCACTGAGTGTGAGCTTGACAAACAAGGTCGAATTAAAATACCTGTTCCACTTATCGCATCTGCTCATTTGGAAAAAGATTGCGTCATTATTGGAGTTAATGATCGTCTAGAAATTTGGAGCAAGAATAATTGGGAAGAGTTTATTACTAACAATGAAGATACTTTGTCAGACATAGCCGATAATTTGTTTGCTAGTAATTTAAATATTTAAGGTGATAATATGCATATTAGTGTCTTGTTAGAAGAAAGTTTAAAATATTTAAATTTAAAAGACGATAGCATCGTGGTTGATATGACTCTGGGATACGGAGGGCATAGTAGTGAAATACTAAAAAGAATAATAAGGGGTTATCTATTCGCCTTTGACCAAGATGCTGACGCTATAAAAGCTAGTAATGAAAAATTAACAAAGATTTCTAATAATTTCGAAATAATTAATAGCAACTTTGTGAATTTAAAAAATGAATTAGAAAAAAGAGAAGTAAAAAAGGTAAATGCTATTTTGTTTGATTTAGGAGTATCTAGTCCACAATTAGATACAACTGATAGAGGGTTTAGTTTTCATAATGATGCTGTATTAGATATGAGAATGGATCAAACAAGTAAACTTTCTGCTTATGAGGTTGTTAACAATTATTCATATGATGAGTTAGTCAATATTTTTTATAAATACGGTGAAGAAAAATATGCACCATCAATTGCTAAAAATATAATTAAAAAAAGAACTATAAAGGAAATTGTTACAACTAATGAATTAGTAGAAATTATTAAATCAAGTGTTCCTGAAAAATACAAAAGGGACAAGCATCCAGCTAGAAAAGTGTTTCAAGCAATTAGAATTGAAGTAAACAACGAATTAGAAGTGTTTGAAAAAGCATTAAAAGATTCCTTAGATTTAATCGATGTAGGTGGAAGAGTGTGTGTGATAACTTTTCATTCATTAGAAGATAAAATTTGTAAAAGTATATTTAAAGAGTATTCAGATGTTGATAAGAATCTTGCAAAGCTACCAATTATTCCGGAAATTTATAAGCCTAAATATAAAGTTATTGGTCAAATGAATGCAACTGATGAAGAAATTAAAATAAATAATCGTGCTAGAAGTGCGAAATTAAGAGTCATTGAAAGAATAAAAGAGTAAGAAGGGAACAGGGATAATATGGGAACAAAAAAACAATGTAAAATATCATTAACAAAAGGGGAAAAAGTTTTATATATGGTTGCTATTATGTGTTTAATAGGAACAACTGTTTTCAAAATATTCTTAGGAGCCAAAGTAGGACATTTAAATATAAGTGTTGAAAAACTAAAATATGAAATTGGGGTTCAAGAAAAAAAAGTTGAATGTTTATCAATGAAAATAAATGAATTAACGTCTTTTGATAAAGTTAAAGATGTTGTTAAAACAATGGGTTTAGCGTATCATAATGATAACATTATTGATGTAGATTAGTTAGTACGAGGTGAATCATGAATAAAGGAAATATGATAAATACAAAATGGGGTGTACCTAGAAAAATATTTATAATATTTCTTTTTTCTATTGCCATTTTATATTTTCAACTATTTATATTATCTGTTTTTCCAGTAATTGATGGAATAAACATCGATGAATTTGCTAAAATGCGTAACACTGAAGATCGTAAGTTATATGCTAAAAGGGGCAATATTTATGACAGTGAGGGGAATATACTGGCGCTTAATGTATCTTCTTATACAGTTATTGCCTATTTAGATGATAGTAGAACGACAGATCCGGATAGACCATATCATGTTGTTGATAAAGAAAAAACTGCTAATGCTTTAGCGCCTATTATCGAGATGGATGCTAGTTACATTTTAGAACTACTAGAAAAAGATTTATATCAAGTTGAACTGGGACCAGGTGGTCGTGATATATCAGAACTGAAAAAAGATGAAATTGTTAATTTAAATTTACCAGGAATTGGTTTTGTCGAAAATTATAAAAGATTTTATCCAAACGGTGATTTTGCTTCATATGTTTTAGGTTATGCTAAAACTTATGAAGAAATAGTTGAAACAGAAGAGGGAACAATAATTAATCATAATATTGTCGGTGAATTAGGGATAGAAGCTAAATACGATAATTTGCTTAAAGGTGAAGATGGTCGTTTGATATTTCAAAAGGATCAACATGGGTATAAAATACCTGATACTAAAGAAATTCGAGTTGATGCAATCAATGGTGATGATATCTATTTAACACTTGATTCTAGCATTCAACGATTTATTGAAGCAGAAGTAAAAGAAGTATATGAAACTCAAAAACCAGAATGGTTTCAATTAACTGCCATGGATGCTAAAACCGGAAAAATATTAGGTACCTCTTCATCACCATCATTTAATCCGAATATTAGAGACATGGTTAATTATGAAAATCCCTTAACCTCATATGTTTTTGAACCAGGATCGACAATGAAAACCTTTACTTATATGTGTGCCATTGAAAAAGGTTTATATAAAGGCGATGACACATATGAATCTGGAAAAGTAAAAATCGGAACTAATACGATTGCTGATTGGAACGGTAATGGTTGGGGAACAATAACTTTTGATAAAGGTTATGAGTATTCTAGTAATGTTGGGATTGCTAAATTGTTTGATCATATTCTTACTAAAAATGATCTGTTAAATTGTTTTAAAAAATACGGGTTTGGTGAAACTACAAATATTGAATTGCCCCGTGAATTAGATGGGACTTTAAATTTTAATTATCCAATTGAGGTAGTTGCTGCTGGGTTTGGACAAGGCATAACAACAACTGCTCTTCAAAACTTACAAGCTTTAACAATTATTGCTAATGATGGGACCATGCTAAAACCTCATATTGTTGATAAAATAATTGATCCACATACTAAGGAAATAGTTTATGAATCAAATGTTGATAGGGTTGAAAATGTTGTATCTAAAAAAACAATTGATAAAATAAAAGAATTAATGTTTAATGTTGTTCACGAACAAGATTTAGGAACAACAGGAATGGCATATAAAATCGAAGGATTTGATGTTTTGGGAAAAACTGGAACTGCTCAAATATATGAAGACGGAAGATATTTAAGTGGTTATAATGATTATATTTATTCATTTACTGGAATTTATCCTAAAGATGATCCAGAAATCATTATATATGCTTCGATAAAAAAACCTGAAACTGGTCGTGGTTCAGGTTTATCGAAGGCATCAACTTCATTAATGAAAAATATTGCAAAATATCGCAATATGTTTAGTGATAAAAAAGAAGAACAAAAAATAATTGAAAATAAAGCACCTTCATTTATTAATCAAAATATTGTAGATGTTAATAAAAAACTTGAAGATATGAAAATAAAACCTATTGTTTTAGGTAAAGGGGATCGCATTATTGATCAATATCCATTAAAAGATGCTCCGATATTAACGTATGATAAAGTGTTTTTAAAAACAAATGATGATAATCTTTTAATGCCTGATGTTAATGGGTGGTCAAGAAATGAAATTATTAATCTTTGCAACATGCTTAGTATAAAATATGAGTTTGAAGGATATGGTTATGTCAGTGAACAAAGCATTAAAAAAGGTACAGTAATAAAAAAGAATGATGTCTTGAAATTAAAATTAAAACAAAAATTTGATTTAGAGCCAAAAGAAAAAGAAATTAAAAAAGAAATAAATTAGATCGATATTAAAAATATTGGTCTTTTTTCTTTTTTAAAACTTGTCTATTAGTTTATTTCGTAACATATATATTAATAGGTGATTGAATGTTTTTTAAAACTATACATAGTCGTATAAAAATATTATTATTTATTATTATATTATTATTAATTTTAATTATTGGTAAAGTCTTTTATATTCAAGTAATTGATTATGAAAGACTTAATAAATATGCATCTGGACTTTGGAGTCGAAATTTACCAATCGAAGCAAATAGAGGACTAGTATTTGATCGGGATGGTAATGTTTTGGCTGATAATTTAACAACAACATCGCTTGTTTTAATACCTAATCAAATAGCCGACAAAAATATAACAGCTCAAAAAATAAGCGCAATATTAGGTGTTAGTTTTGATGAAATGAAAAAACATGTTTATAAAAAAACATCTATTGAAAGAGTTCATCCAGAAGGAAGAAGATTATCATATGAAGTTGCTGATCGTATTCTATCGCTAAAATTACCGGGTGTTTATCTTGTAAAAGAAGCTAAAAGAAACTATCCATACGATACTTTTATGTCGCACACTTTAGGATTTGTGGGAATCGATAATCAAGGGCTTAGTGGGCTTGAGTTAATGTATGATAAATATTTAACAGGAAGCTACGGTGCCATTAAATACTTTAGTGATGCCAAAGGACAAAGGTTAGAATTATCGGAAATATATGAAAAGCCACAAGATGGAATAAATATAACTTTAACCATTAATTATGAAATTCAATCAGCCTTGGAGAGAGAACTTGATAATGCGGTATCGAAATATAGTCCTGATCAAGCCCTGGGTATTGTTATGGATCCAAACAGTGGAGAAATACTTGCGCTTTCATCAAGACCTAATTTTTCACCGAATAATTATCAAAATTATACAGTTGAAGAAATAAACCGTAATTTGCCGATATGGGCAACATATGAGCCGGGGTCAACATTTAAAATAATAACTCTAGCATCAGTTCTAGAAGAAAAATTAATTGATTTAGAAAAAGATACTTTTCATGACCCAGGAAGTATAAAGGTTGAGAATGCTCGTTTAAGATGTTGGAAACATGGTGGTCATGGAAGTCAAACTTATTTACAAGTAGTTGAAAATTCTTGTAACCCTGGATTTGTATCTCTCGGACTTAAAATTGGTAAAGAAAAATTGTTTGGTTATATTAATAATTTTGGTTTTGGAAAAAAGACTGGAGTTGATTTAAACGGTGAGGGGAGTGGAATTCTTTTTAATCTTGATAATGTTGGTCCTGTTGAGTTAGCTACTACTGCTTTTGGTCAAGGAGTATCAGTCACTCCCATTCAACAAATAACAGCTGTAAGTGCAGCAATTAATGGAGGATACTTATATAAACCGTATATTGTTAAAAGTTTAAATGAACCGGTTACTAACAGTGTAATTAAGTTAAATGAAAGTAAAGTTGTTCGTAAAGTAATAAGTGAAGATACTAGTGCTAAAGTGAGGTTTGCTTTAGAAAGTGTCGTTTCAAATGGAACAGGTAGACCAGCCTATATTGAAAATTACCGAGTTGGTGGTAAAACAGGAACAGCTCAAAAAGTTAAAGATGGTCGTTATATGGTAGGTAATTACATAGTATCATTTATTGGATTTTTACCAGCCGATGATCCAAAAGTTGTCGTTTATATTGCTATTGATAATGCCAAAGGGGTAACGCAATATGGTGGAACAATCGCTGGTCCTATTGCCAGAAATGTATTGTTAGAAACGATAGATGCACTTGATATTGAAAAAAGAACCGGTGGAATGACTAAAGAATATAATTATTTAGACAAGGTTTATGCAACCGTACCAGAAGTACGAGGAATGAAAGTTAAAGAAGCGATGTTGTTGCTAAAAAAATTTAAAGTAGAATTTAGTGGGACGGGAACAGATGTTGTTCATCAATCACCAAGTGCAGGAGAAAGAATATATGAAGGAAATGTAGTTAGATTACTATTAACTGAAGGAGGGGAATAAATGCTTATTTTAACAAAGTCAGTAATGATTATGATGATCAGTTTTATATTATCTATTATTACCGGGTTAATAATAATTCCTATTTTAAAGAAATTTAAAGCTAATCAAAGAATAAATATTTATTTAGAAGAAACACATAAAAAGAAAGTCGGGACACCAACGATGGGAGGACTCATTTTTATTACCCCAACCATTCTCGTAACTTTTATTTTAATTATGCTTGGTAAAATGAATCTTAGTTATAGTTTAGTAATTGTTGTCTTAACTTTTCTTAGTTATGGATTATTAGGATTTATTGATGACTTTTTAATTGTTAAAAAAAATCGTAATAAGGGATTAACAGAAACAACAAAATTAATATCACAATTAGTGATTGCTGTCGCCTTCTTTTATTTATTCATGAGGGCCGGTAATGAACCACTACTTTGGATTCATTCTCTAAATATCAAGTTAAGTATTGGTTGGTTGTATGGAGTCCTTATTTTGCTTGTTTTAGTGGCAAGCAGTAATGCGGTTAATATAACTGATGGTTTAGATGGATTGGCAGGTGGATTATCAGTTATTGCTTTTTTAGCATTCGGTATTATTAGTTTTGGAACAGGTTGGTTAGATGGTTATGAAGAAGTAGCTTTGTTTTGTTTTTCACTCATTGGTTCGTTATTAGGCTTTTTAATATTCAATGTTAATCCGGCTAAAGTTTTTATGGGCGATACTGGTTCTTTAGCACTTGGTGCTACTTTAGGAGCTATTGCAATTATTACTCGACACGAATTGTTACTAGTTATTATTGGAATTGTGTTTGTTATTGAAACAATGAGTTGTGTAATTCAAAGAGTATATTATAAATTTACTAAAAAAAGAATATTTTTAATGACCCCAATCCATCACACATTTGAAAAGTTGGGATGGGATGAAAGGGATATTGTTAAACTATTTTGGATAATCGGTTTAATTGGTGCAATGGCAGCTATAATATATGGGGTTTGGTGGTAAATTGAAAAAACAAACGGTTGATTTATTATTACTGATAGCTATTATTACGATTGCTATTTTTGGCGTTATTATGATTTATTCAGCATCTTATATATGGGCGGAATATAAGTTTGATGATCCATTTAAATTTGTAAAACATCAAGCATTATTTTTGGCAATAGGAATGATTCTACTATATGTAGTTAGCAAAATAAATTATTATGCTTATTTTGATAATGCAAACTTATTACTTCTAGGTTGTATTATTCTATTAATTCTTGTATTAATACCAGGAATAGGAACAATTAGAAATGGTAGTCGTAGTTGGTTTGGAATTGGATCATTTGGGATACAACCAAGTGAATTTACCAAACTCGCTCTTTTAATATTTACCTCAAAGTATTTAGCCAAAAACATAAAGGATATAAAAGATATTAGAAAAGGCGTATTACCAGTAATTGGACTTACATTATTAATATTTGGATTAATTATGTTGCAACCGGATTTTGGAACGGGAACAATTTTAGTTATGAGTATTATGGGATTACTGTTTATATCAGGTGTTAAGTTTTCCTTTTTTACAAGAATTGGAATGGTTGGCATTTTAGGAGTAATAGGTTTGATTATAGCCGCACCATACCGGGTGGCTAGGATTTTATCATTCTTAAATCCTTGGAAAGATCCCCTCGGGTCAGGTTTTCAAATCATTCAATCTCTTTATGCAATCGGGCCAGGTGGATTATTCGGGTTTGGATTTGGAAATTCAAGACAAAAACATTTTTATTTACCAGAACCACAGACTGATTTTATATTTTCAATAATTAGTGAAGAATTTGGTTTTATGGGTGTAATTATTGTTAGTACTTTATTTTTGATTATTATTATAAAGGGATTTCAAATAGCAAGAAATTGCAAAGATTTATTTGGTAAATTTTTAGTGTCAGGTATCATTTTTGGGTTATCTTTTCAAACAGTTTTAAATTTAATGGTTGTCGTTGGATTAATTCCAGTAACCGGTGTTACTCTACCATTTTTAAGTTATGGTGGTTCAAGTTTGTTGATAACACTCATTTCAATGGGGATAGTTTTAAATGTTAGCAGATATCAAAAATAATATAATTTTATTAATTCTAATACTTAGACATAAGAAAATCATTTCATGAGAAATGATTTTTATTTGCATACTACCTTTTAAGGTACTATATTACCCAAATGTACGTACTTGCAATTAGAATATTGAGTGTTATAATTGTATAAGCGGTACATTTTATACATTAACCGCCATAATAAGTGTTTATGTAGAAAGGATAATATATATGAAAGATAGAAAAAATAGTACTTCATTTTGGATAATAGGAGGAGGTACTTTAATTATTGGTTTCTTTATCTTATTAGCAATAATAAATAAGGAAATACCTGTTGAACAAGTAATGACTGAAGCCTTTAGTGCAACTGAATCTAAATTGGTATATCTTGCAAGACCAGATTGTTCTTGGTGTCAAAAAGCAAAACCGATTTTAAACAAAGCATCCAAGAAATATGGTTTCGAATACTTATATATTAATACAGGGAATTTGAAGTCTGAAAAATTAAAATCAACTCTTCAAAAATTTGAGTTAGATATAAATAAATTTGGAACACCGACATTCATTGTTGTCAAAAACGGTGAAGTTGTAGATAGTAATATCGGGTATATGCAAGAAGATGATTTTATAGACTTTTTAAGAAATACTGAAGTTATAAAATAAAACAGAAGTGAGGAATAAAGTGGTAGAAAAAATTAAAAATAAAGAGATTTCGCCGGTTTTATTAACGCTATTACTTTTTAAATAAGAATAAATTGGTATGATAGTTTTAATAGAAAGGAGTAATATATGAGAAGAAAAATATTAATAGGTATATCAATTGTTTTATTGATTTCAGTAGCCGTAATATTAAATATGAATGGATTATTTAAAAATAAATCATCTAGTGATTCGGCTATCAGTTTTAAAAAGGAATATGAAGTTTTAAATGGTAAATTAACAACTAGTGGGAATTCATATAAAAATGTTGATTTGGATTTAAGTAACAGATTTGTATATGCTGATTTTGAACAAATAAAACAAATAATAAAAGGAACTGGTGTTGTATACTTTGGTTTTCCTGCGTGTCCATGGTGTAGAAATTCTGTTCCTGTTATAGATGAGGCTGCAAAACAAGTTGGTATTGATAAAATATATTATTTAAATGTAGCGGATATTAGAGATGAAAAAGAGTTAGATGCAGATGGAAATATTGTAACGTTTAATGAAGGTACTAAAGAATATCGGGAATTGCTGGAACTTTTAAATGATTCGTTGCCTGAATATAAAGGTTTAAATGATTCTACTGTTAAAAGAATTTATGTTCCTCTGGTCATGACCTTTAAAAATGGTAAGGTGATTGATTCTCATCTATCAACAGTTGACTCTCAAGAAAATCCGTACATTGATTTAACTGAAGAACAATCAGAGGAACTGTTAAAAATATATAAAGATGCATTTTCGCAAATATCTGGTGTTTGTAATACAGAATGTTAAATAATTTTGTGATAATATAATATTAAAAATGGTTATTAAAAAAATAATGTTTAGGCGTTATTTTTTTATTTGACTAGACAGTTTGAGTAATGTAAATATGAGATAATAGTTGAAGAAAAATCTAAAATGGATTATAATGGTAACAGATGGTGAGGAAAAATATGAATACAAATATAAAAATTCCCAAACATGTTGGTATTATTGTTGATGGGAATGGAAGATGGGCTGAAAAAAGAGGTCTATCTCGAAGTGAAGGACACAAAGCTGGTGCTAAAAACTTAAAAGAAATAATTAAATATATATTTTCAAAAGGTGTAAAAGTACTAAGTGTTTATGTGTTTTCAACCGAAAATTTTAAAAGAAGTAGTGAAGAAGTGAATTATTTAATGAGATTATTTGTTCAAAGCTTCAAAAAAGAGTTTTCAAAATTAAAAGAAGAGAATGTTAAGATAGTTTTTTCAGGGAGACAAACTCCATTACCAGAAGATGTTTTAACAACAATGAATAAATTAACGTTAGATACAAAAAATAATACAGGAAACATTTTAAATGTGTGCATTAATTATGGCGGGCATGCTGAAATAGTTGATGCTACTAAAAAGATAAATCTAGATGTTATGAATAATGTTTTATCAATCGATGATATTAATGAAGAAATGTTTAGCAAATATTTATATAATGATTTACCACCACTTGATTTTTTAATTAGAACAAGTGGCGAAGTTAGAATAAGTAATTTTATGTTATGGCATGCATCATATGCTGAATTATATTTTCCTAAAACCTTTTTCCCGGATTTCAACAAAGATGCATTTGATGAAGCTTTAATTGAATATACAAGTCGTGATCGTAGATTTGGAGGTATTAAATATGAAAACAAGAATCATTAGTGCAACAATTGTTCTTTTAATTGCTATTCCTATTATTCTTTATGGTGGAGGGGTTTATAATCTATCTATTTATATTATCTCTTTACTAGGATTAAAGGAATTTATGAACATAAAAGAAACAAAGAAAAAAATACCGGATTTTATTAAATTTATATCATATATTATAATGACCTTAATTGTTATTGTAAGTCCGAAACAAAATGAATTAATGTTTACCATGGATTATCGTATCATTTCAGGTTTATTTATGGTTTATTTAATACCAACTGTCTTATATCATGATAATAACAAATATAGTATTAGAGATGCTTTTTATTTGATCGGTGGACTATTCTTTTTAGGACTATCATTTCATTTATTAATCATTCTTCGTTCAATTCAATTGGAACTATTAATATATCTATTGCTAATAACTATCATGACTGATACGTTTGCTTATTTTTCAGGATATTTAATAGGACGACATAAAATGTTGGAATCAATTTCACCAAATAAAACTTGGGAAGGTTTATTTGGTGGAACAGTTATGGGAGTATTTATAAGTAGTGTTTTTTACTTAACTGTAATCGATCCTAACATTAATCTTAGTACATTATTGATTGCCACAACTTTCTTATCGATTATTGGACAATACGGTGACTTGGTTTTTTCAGCGATTAAACGATACTACGGTAAAAAAGATTTTTCTAATCTAATGCCAGGTCATGGTGGGGTTTTAGATCGTTTAGATAGTATTATTTTTGTTATTTTAGGTTATATGTTCTTTATCTCACTATTATAGAAAAGAGGTTAATATGACAATTATATATTTTATATTAGTTTTAGGAATAACAGTTTTTATTCATGAACTTGGACATTTTATATTTGCTAAAAAATCAGGAATTTATATTTATGAATTTTCAATTGGAATGGGTCCTCGTTTATTTAAATTTGAGAGACCAAATGATGAAACTGTTTATTCAATCAGACTATTTCCAATTGGTGGTTATGTTAGTATGTCTGGTGAAGAAGTAGAAGTTGATGAAAATGTACCTGTTGAACAAAGATTTCAATCTAAAACGTGGATTCAAAGATTTTTAACAATAATAGCAGGTGTTACTTTTAACTTCCTTCTAGCAATTGTTTTACTTTTTATAGTTGGGTTAGCAGCTGGTGTTCCTAATAATGAACCAATTATCAAATCATTGGATAGTGAATATCCAGCATATAATACGGAGCTTCAACCTGGTGATAAAATTATTAAAGTTAATAATGATAAAATAAGATCGGTTGATCGCTTATTACTTGAATTACAATTAAATAGTGGTAAAAATATTACTTTAGAAGTCATTGATAAAAATGATAATAAGAAAACAGTGGAATTATCTCCGAAAAAGGTTACAGAAGGTGAACAAGAAGTTTATCGCTATGGTTTTTCTTTAAATAATGAAGTTACAGAAGGATTAATCCCTTCTATCAAATATTCATTTGTAAAAACAGGTAATTTATTAGAACAAATGATGGTTATTATAAAGTCATTAGTTACTGGAGAACTGAAATTAGATGCTTTAGCGGGTCCGATAGGTATTTATAACATCGTTGGAGAAACAGCAAGAGCAGGGCTTATTAATCTAATTTATTTAATAGCGTTTTTAAGTATAAATGTTGGATTTATAAATATATTACCATTTCCTGCTTTTGATGGAGGTCGTTTACTTTTCTTAGTTATTGAAAAAATAAAAGGAAGACCTATTAATGCAAAAGTTGAAAATATTATTCATAATATAGGATTCGCACTATTATTAATATTAATGCTAATCATAACTTATAACGATATAATAAGAATTTTCAAATAAAAAAGTGATTTAATCACTTTTTATTTTGTTTTAATACCGCTTTAACAAAACCGTTAAAAAGAGGATGAGATTTAATAGGACGACTTTTAAACTCTGGTCTGAACTGACAGGCTACAAAAAAGGGGTGACTTGGAAGTTCAATGATCTCAACTAATTTAGTTAATTCATCACTGCCTGATATAATCATTCCATGTTTTTCTAAAATATCCAAATAATTTATGTTAAATTCATATCTATTACGATGCCTTTCAGGCACGTGGTCATTTTTATAAAGAGAACGAGCAATGGTATCTTTTTTTATTAAACAATTATAATTACCAATTCTTCTGTTGCCTTTTAAACCACTATTATTTTTAAGATCACTCATATAATCAATTACCGCAACTTTGGTTAATTCATCGATTTCTCTTGAAGTGGCATCTTCAATTTTACAAACATTTTTAGCAAATTCAACAATTGCCATTTGAAAACCTAAATCAATTCCAAAAAATGGTACATTATTAGTTCGTGCATATTCAATAATGTCTACTATTTCTTGACTAGCAGGTCCGTAAGGGATAACAATTCCATGAATATTTTTAAAGACATCCTTTAAAGAATTTGTGTTTTTAAGATCTGTTAAACAAACATTTATTTTAGTACCTAATTGATATCCAGCATGTCTTAGAGCTTCGATAGTTGAGATATATGCATCAGTTCCTTCGACATATTTACCAACAACGGCAATGTTAATTTCTTTTTCCATTGATTCAACTTTATTAATTAAATCATTCCACATTGATAGATTGGTTTTTTTATTCGGTAAATTGAATATATTTAAAATTAATTCATCAATTTTTTGATCATATAAATTTAGTGGAATTTGATATATATTTTTAACATCAGTAGCGCTTAATACATGGTTTGCAGGAATGCTACAAAATAATGATATCTTATCTTTAGTTTCATTGCTTAAATTGTATGGTGTTCTACATACTAATAAATCCGGTTGAATTCCAAGACTTCTCAAATCCATAACGCTATGTTGAGTAGGTTTTGTTTTCAGTTCCCCTGATCCAAATAAATGTGGAATAAGGGTCATATGAACATAAGCGGTTCTATCAATTCCTAATTCGTTTCTAATTTGTCTAATAGCTTCTAAAACAGCTTGTGATTCAATATCACCAACCGTTCCACCAATTTCCGTAATAACAATATCGGCTCCCGAAGAAGTCGAAGCTTCATAAATTCTGTTTTTTATTTCATTAGTAATATGGGGCACTATTTGAACCGTTCCACCACCATATTCGCCACGTCTTTCTTTTTCGATAACAGAAGAAAAAATCTTGCCAGTTGAAATACTTGAAGAATAGTTTAATTCCTCATCAATAAAACGTTCATAATGGCCTAAATCGAGATCGGTTTCACTACCATCAGCTGTGACAAAAACTTCTCCATGTTGTAATGGTGACATCAATCCTGGATCAACATTAATATAAGGATCAAATTTTTGCATAAAAATTTTATAACCTCGTGCTTTTAACAATAAAGCAATGGATGATGCTGTAATTCCTTTCCCTAAACCTGATACAACTCCCCCTGTAACAAATACATACTTAGTCATTTTATACCTCCTTAAACATAAAAAAATCCTAGAGAGAGATCTCTAGGCTCTTTTTTATTATATCATATTAATTATTAAATAGTGAAAAAACTTTAAAGTTAATATAATGGTATGGTATAATTATTAGAGAGCAAAATAAAAATGAGATTTGGAGGCAGCTTATGAATAAAAAGAAATCAGGTTTTACATTAGTAGAATTATTAGCAACAATAGTAATTATAATAATTGTTTTTTTAATAGCTATGTTTGTCATTCCAAACGTTATGGGTGGAGTATA